>Ga0302320_10002867_pt1 | contig 40346 bp, 46 predicted proteins | sample Bog_T0_3_FD_202130 | JGI IMG/M metagenome (GOLD analysis project Ga0302320, IMG submission 202130) | Peat permafrost microbial communities from Stordalen Mire near Abisko, Sweden - Bog_T0_3 | ecosystem: Environmental > Terrestrial > Soil > Wetlands > Peat | place: Sweden: Abisko, Stordalen Mire... | reverse complement strand
TGCTGACAACTGGCACACTGGCGGCCAGCAACGTCAGCGGGCTGAATGCGGTGGCGACGACCGGAACGCTGAGCGGTGGAACGCTGGCCGGTGGAACGCTGGCCGGGGGGATCACCAACAGCGGGACGATTACCGGCGGTATCGTCAACCCGGCGACGCTGGAAGCAAACGGCAGCCGCATCAGCCTGGCGGGTGCGCTGACGACCTCCGGCGCCTATCCGCTGACCCTGACCCAAACAGGCAGCACCAGCGTCACCCTGCCGACCGCCGGCACGCTGGACACGACGGCGGCGCGGGCCGCGGCGATCGGCACGGCGCTGCCGGGTGCCACGTCTTCGCAGGCCTATGTCGGCACCGGAACGGCAGGGCTGGAGGAGGCGGCTCGGCCGGTGTCGGCGGTGCAGGCGGCAGCGCCAGCGGCGCCACCGCCGGTTCGGCCGGGTCTTACTATGGTGCAACCGGCGGATCAGGTGGTGTCGGCGGCGCGGGCCAGAACGTCTTTCCGGTGCTTATTTCCGCGAGCGGACCAGGCAGTGGAGCAACCGGAGCGGCATATTCCACGAGCGGCGCCTCCTATTACGCCGCCGCACCGGGTGGCGGTGGCGGCGGCCTCAACTCCGGGGCCGCGGTTGCGGGGGCAGCCGGCAACCTGAACACCGTTGCCGGAACATCGGCCGGGGGCACGACCGGGGGGGGCGGAACAACTGGCACAGCGAACTCGGTGTTCCCGGCCGGTCCGGGCGGCACTGGCGGCGGCGGCAATGGTCAGGCGGTGGTGGTGTGCCAATGAGCGGGACTTTGTTGGTTCTCGATGCAAACGGAACGCAATCAATCGCGTTGGCACGCTGCCGCCCGGCTCGACCTGGACGGTGCCTGCCGGCCGCACCGTGATCCCGGGCGACGGGCGGGCGCTGTATGTGCCGCCGCCGCCGAAGACCGTCATCTCTGCGCTGGCCTTCATTCAGCGATTCACGGCAGCCGAACCGCAACGGCCTGGTGGTGGATGCCGGCGTTACCCTGGCCACCGGCACCGCCGAACGCGAGGCGGCTGAGGCGATGATCGGCGAGATGCCGGCCGATGGTCGCATCACGGTCGGTGCCGACAAGGCCCACGACGCGGCCGACTTCGTCGCCGGGATGGGCGAACTCGGCGTGGCAACACCCGCGGCCTGTCAACACATATGGGGCAGCGCCAGGCCCTTACAGCCCGCCCCGGGTCTCGATGAATCGAGCAATTTCGTCGACCCCCGATCCACCCCGAATATTGGCGAACACGAAAGGCCGCTCCCCCCGCATCCGGCGCGAATCCCGTTCCATCACCTCCAGGCTCGCGCCCACGTAGGGGGCGAGGTCGATTTTGTTGATGACCAGCAGATCGGATCGCGTAATGCCCGGCCCGCCCTTGCGGGGGATTTTGTCCCCGGCGGAGACATCGATCACGTAGATGGTCAAATCCGCGAGTTCGGGACTGAAGGTGGCGGCGAGGTTGTCGCCGCCGCTTTCGATCAGGATGATGTCGAGACCGGGGAATTGCCGCCGCAGCTCGGCGATGCCGGCGAGGTTGATGGAGGCGTCCTCGCGGATGGCGGTATGCGGGCAGCCGCCGGTTTCGATGCCCAGAATGCGTTCGGCCGGCAGCGACCCGGCGCGGGTAAGAAACTCGGCGTCCTCGCGGGTGTAAATGTCGTTGGTGATGGCGGCGATGTCGTATCTATTGCGGAACCTTTTGCACAGCGCGTCCATCAGCGCGGTCTTGCCGCTGCCGACCGGGCCGCCGACGCCCACGCGCAACGGGCCGTTGGGGGATATCATGATCTGAACAGCCTCGAATACTGGGTTTCATGCCGCATGGCGGCGAGATCGGCCCGCCAGCAGGCGCTGCCGGCATCGTCCAGCGAGGCACCGCGCGCCTCAGCCGCCACGGCGAGGATGGCGGCCTCCAGCCCGGCCAGCACGCGCAGCCCCGCACTTTGCCCGAGCGGCACCAGCCGCATCGCGGCGGAGATCATGTTGGCGGCCAGCGCCTGGATAAAGCCGGCACAGGCGGCGTCGGCATCGATGCCGTGCGCCCCGGCCAGCGCGCCGACCGCCACCGGATAGGGCAGATCATCGATACCGGCCATGACGCCGGCGCCCCAGGGCGCAGCGGCCAGGGCAAAAGCGTTGCCCTGGCCAAGCGTTTCCGCGAGGCGCTCGCGGGATGGCTGGCAGGCGCGGGCGAATTCCGCCAGTTCCGCCAGCGCCGCCCGGTCGCTGTGTGCGGCGTGGGCGTGCAGCAGCAGGATGGCATCGGTGCGGCCGGAACCGTACCGCAGCACATCCTCCAGCCAGTCCAGCAGCGAGGCGGGGTCGGAAATGTCGCCGTCCTCCACGGCCTGTTCCACGCCATGCGACCAGGCGAAGCCGCCGGTCGGGAAGGCGGGCGACAACCAGGCGAGCAGGCGCAGCAGGGCGGCGTCAGCCATGCGGATCGCCATCGTCGTGCTGATGGGCGTGGCCGCCCGCATAGGCGCCGGCCTCGGGGTCGAACGGCGCCTCGATGCGGTTCACGTGGCCGCCCAGCCCTTCCACCATCGCCTCGATGACATGGTCGGCACGGATGCGGATGCGGTCGTTCAGCAGTTGCACGGGCAGATGCCGGTTGCCGAGATGCCAGGCAATGCGGACCATGTCGCCCTCGCCATGGGCGTGGATCTCCAGCAGCGTTTCCCTGCGTGCTTCCACGCGGACGATGCCGCCCTCGTCCAGCACCAGCCCGTCGCCATGGCGCAGGCGGGCGGCGTGCGGCAGGTCGAGCAGCACATCGTGGCCGCCTTCGGTGTGCAGCACGATGCGCCGGCGGTGCCGGCCGTCGAAATCCAGCCGCACGATATCCGTGGCGGTGGCGATGTCCCAGCTGTCGGCGGGCAAGATGGCGGTGCTGCGCATCAGAACAGGAAATAGCGCTGCGCCATCGGCAGCACGGTGGCCGGTTCGCAGGTGAGCAACACGCCGTCGGCGCGGACTTCATAGGTTTCGGGATCGACCTCGATGAACGGCGTGGCGTCGTTGTGGATCATGTCCTTTTTGCCGATGCCGCCGCGGGTGTTGCGCACCGTCGACAATGCCCGCGCCAGCCCGAACCGCGCGCCGATATCCGCCTCCAGCGACGCCGCCGAGACGAAAGTGATGCAGGAGGCCGTCAGCGCCCGGCCGAAGGCGGCGAACATCGGCCGGTACTGCACCGGCTGCGGCGTCGGGATGGAAGCGTTGGGGTCGCCCATCGCCGCCAGCACGATGCTGCCACCCTTGATCACCAGATCGGGCTTCACCCCGAAGAACGCCGGCGACCACAATACCAGATCGGCCAGCTTGCCATTTTCCACCGAGCCGATCTCATGCGCCAGCCCCTGGGCGATGGCGGGGTTGATGGTGTATTTCGCCACGTAGCGCTTCACCCGCGCGTTGTCGCGGCGGCTGTCGTCGCCCGGCAGGGCGCCGCGCTGGGTTTTCATCTTGTGCGCGGTCTGCCAGGTACGGATCACCACCTCGCCGACCCGCCCCATTGCCTGGCTGTCGGAGGAAATCATCGAGAGCGCGCCGAGATCGTGCAGGATGTCCTCGGCGGCGATGGTTTCGCGGCGGATACGGGATTCGGCGAAGGCCACGTCCTCGGGAATGGAAGGGTCCAGATGGTGGCACACCATGAGCATGTCGAGATGCTCGTCCAGCGTGTTCGCGGTGTAGGGCCGCGTGGGGTTGGTGGAACTCGGCAGCACGTTGGGCAGGCCGGCCACCTTGATGATGTCGGGCGCATGACCGCCGCCGGCCCCTTCGGTGTGGAAAGCGTGGATGGTGCGGCCCTTGAAGGCGGCGATGGTGTCCTCCACGAAGCCGCTCTCATTCAGCGTGTCGGTGTGGATCATCACCTGCACGTCGAACCGGTCCGCCACCGACAAGCAGCAATCGATGGCGGAAGGCGTGGTGCCCCAGTCCTCGTGCAGCTTCAATGACGACGCGCCGGCGCGGATCATTTCCTCCAGCGCCGCCGGCTGCGAGGCATTGCCCTTGCCGGCGAAAGCGAGGTTGACGGGCAGCCCCTCGGCGGCCTGCAACATGCGCATCATATGCCACGGTCCGGGCGTGCAGGTGGTGGCCGAGGTGCCGGTGGCCGGCCCGGTGCCGCCACCCACCAGGGTGGTGATGCCGCCGGCCAGCGCGTCATCCACCTGCTGCGGGCAGATGAAATGGATGTGGCTGTCGATGCCGCCGGCGGTGAGAATTTTGCCCTCGCCGGCGATGATTTCGGTGCCCGGCCCGATGACGATGTCCACCCCGGGCTGCACATCCGGGTTGCCCGCCTTGCCGATGCCGCTGATCCGGCCGTGGGTAATAGCGATGTCGGCCTTGACGATGCCCCAATGGTCGATGACCAGCGCGTTGGTGATAACGGTATCGGCCGCGCCTTCGGCCTGGCTGGCCTGCGACTGGCCCATGCCGTCGCGGATCACCTTGCCGCCGCCGAACTTCACTTCGTCGCCATAGACGGTGAAATCGCGTTCCACCTCGACCCACAGATCGGTGTCGGCCAGACGCACGCGATCGCCGGTGGTGGGGCCGAACATGTCGGCATAGGCGCGGCGGGAAATGCGGGCCATGGTGCTACAGCGCTCCCATCACGTCGCCACGAAAGCCGAACACCAGGCGCTTTCCCTGGAACGGCACCAATGTCACTTCGCGGGTCTGCCCCGGCTCGAAGCGCACCGCGGTGCCGGCGGCGATGTCCAGCCGCTGGCCGCGCGCGGCGGCGCGGTCAAAATCCAGCGCCGGGTTGGTTTCGGCGAAATGGTAATGGCTGCCGACCTGAATTGGCCGGTCGCCGGTGTTGGCAACCACCAGCACGGTGCGCGGCAACCCGGCGTTCAGTTCGATGTCGCCGTCAACGGTTTCGATTTCACCGGGGATCATGGGGGCGCTCCTGCTACCGGATCGGCTCATGCACCGTCACCAGCTTGGTGCCATCGGGGAACGTCGCTTCCACCTGCACGTCGGCGATCATGTCCGCCACCCCCTCCATCACCTGCTCGCGGGTCAGCACCTTCGCGCCATCCTGCATCAGATCGGCGACGGAGCGGCCGTCGCGCGCCCCTTCCACGACGAAATCGGTGATCAGCGCCACCGCCTCGGGATGGTTCAGCTTCACGCCCCGTTCCAGCCGGCGCCGCGCCACCAGGGCGGCCATCGAAACCAGCAGCTTGTCCTTCTCGCGCGGCGTCAGGTTCATGTTCGTTCCTCAGCACATCCACACGCGCGGCGGCGCCCGGCCGTCCCGCAGGCACTCCAGCGCCGCTATCACCGCCCGGCGCAGCGTCGCCGCGTCCGGGGCGAGAATACGCGCAAGCAGCATGCCATTCCAGGCGCTTGCGCCGGCCTGCTGCGCCGCCAGCGCCGCGCGCAGCGGGTCCAGCCGCGACGCGGCATCCGCGGCCACGAGCAACATTGTCGCCATGGCCCGCGCCCCGGCGGCAATCGCCGGGCGGGCCAACGCCGCGTCCACACCTTCGGGCAGGCGGATGGCGTCGTGCAGGATCAGCGCGCCGGCGCGGCGCACACGGATCGTGTCGGCCAAGCGCGCGCCGCGCACAAGCTCGCCCATGGCGGCGCGGCCGAACACCAGGGTCTCGATGCCGAGAAAACTCGCATCGGCCGCCATATCGACGTTCAGCCGGCGATCCAGCGCGCAACCGTCGAACAGGATCGCCTCCTGCGGCAGCCAGTCCAGCGTGGCGGCGCCCCCAAGAATAATATCGGTGCGCAGCGACGCCGGCGGATCATCGGGCAGCGCGCGGTAGAAACGTTCCGCCGCCTGGCTGGCGATGGTCACGGCGGCGCCTTCGGCCAACTGGACGGACAGGCGCAGCACGTCGCCCCCCGCCACCCCGCCGGAAGTGTTCAGCGTCACCGCCTCCATGCCGCCATGCGGGCGGGGAAAGCGCGCCTTGAGGCAGCCCTCCTGGCGAAGATCGGCCAGCACCGTCGCCGCGCCACGCCGACGGAATCCGAGCGACAGCACGCCACGGGCGCGCTGCAACATCACGCCCGGGTCAGACCGAAAGCCGCCGTCGCACATCCGCCTCGTCAAGCTCCTCGCGCCTGCCGGACAGCACGATATCGCCGCGGTCCATCACCGCAATGCGCTGGGCCAGATCGCGGGCGAAATCGAAATACTGCTCCACCAACAGAATCGCCATCTCGCCGCGCTCCCGCAGCAGCGCAATGACCCGGCCGATATCCTTGATGATGCTCGGCTGGATGCCCTCGGTCGGCTCGTCCAGCACCAGCAGGCGCGGCTTCATCACCAGCGCCCGGGCGATCGCCAGTTGCTGCTGCTGGCCGCCCGACAGATCGCCGCCGCGCCGCCGCAGCATGGTCCGCAGCACCGGGAACAGGTCGAAGGTTTCATCGGTCAGCCGCCGCTGACCGCGCGGCAACACCGCGAAGCCGGTCTCCAGATTTTCCCGCACGGTCAGCAGCGGAAAAATATCGCGCCCCTGCGGCACCCAGGCGATGCCACGACGCGCCCGCTCATAGACCGGCAGCCCGGTGATATCCTCGCCGTTCCAGAGGATCGACCCCCGGCTGACCGGATGCGCCCCGGTGATCGCCCGCAGCAACGACGTCTTGCCCACCCCGTTGCGCCCGAGCAGGCAGGTCACCTCGCCGGTCGCCGCCGTCAGCGACACCCCGCGCAGCGCGATCGCCGCGCCGTAATACAGATCGACGCCCTTCACCTCCAACATGGTTCAGCGCCCCAGATACACTTCGACCACTTTCGGGTCGGCGCTGACATGGTCGATCGACCCTTCCGAGAGAACGGACCCTTCGTGCAACACCGTTACCCGCACGTCCAGCGCGCGCACGAAGTCCATGTCGTGCTCCACCACCACCACGCTGCGGCTGCGGTTGATCTCGCGCAGCAGCTCGGCGGTCTGTGCCGTCTCGGCATCGGTCATGCCGGCCACCGGCTCGTCCACCAGCAGCAATTGCGGGTCCTGCGCCAGCAGCATGCCGATCTCCAGCCATTGTTTCTGCCCGTGGCTGAGATCGCCCGCGCGCCGGCGGCGCAGATGGCCCAGACGGGTGGTGGCCAGCAGCGCCTCGATACGCTCGCGCTCGTCTTCGGTCTCGCGCGCCCACAGGGTGAAGCGCGGCCGCCGGTCGCCGGCCAGGGCCAGCAGAAAATTGTCCCACACCGTCAGCGGCTCGAACACCGTGGGCTTCTGGAACTTCCGCCCGATGCCCAGAGCCGCGATGTCCGGCTCGTCCAGCCGGGTGAGGTCGATGTCGCGGCCGAACACCACGCTGCCCTGGTCCGGCCGGGTCTTGCCGGTGATCACGTCCATCATCGTGGTCTTGCCGGCCCCGTTCGGGCCGATCACCGCGCGCATCTCACCCCGCTGCATCACCAGCGACAGCGCGTTCAGCGCGCGGAATCCGTCGAAGCTGACCGTTACGTTGTCGAGATACAGCAGCGTGTCCTCGTGCGGGCGGGTCATTCAACCAGTTTCTCGGCGGGCAGGGGCGCGCGCTCGCGCCGGCGGAAGGCGCCGATGATCCCCGCCGGCAGGAACAGAGTGACGAAAATGAACAGCCCACCAAGCGCGAACAGCCAAACTTCCGGTAGGGCGCCGGTCAGCCAGGTCTTGCCGCTGCTTACCAGTATGGCGCCCAGCACCGCGCCGACCAGCGTGCCGCGCCCGCCCACCGCCACCCAGATCACCGCCTCGATGGAGTTGGCCGGCGAGAACTCGGATGGGTTGATGATGCCGACCTGCGGCACATACAGCGCGCCGCCGATGCCCGCCATGATCGCCGACACCACCCACACGAACAGCTTGTAGCGCTCGGGCCGGTAGCCGAGGAAGCGGGTGCGGCTTTCGGCGTCGCGCATGGCGATCAGCACGCGGCCGAACCGGCTGCCGACGATGCCGGCCGACAGCAGCAGCGACAATCCGAGCACGCCGGCGGTGGCCACCAGCAACCCCGCCCGGGTGGCGTCGGCCTGCAACGGAAACGAATAGATCTCCTTGAAGTCGGTCAGCCCGTTATTGCCGCCGAACCCCATGTCGTTGCGAAAAAACGCCAGCAGCAGCGCGTAGGTGAGCGCCTGGGTGATGATGGACAGATATACGCCGGAGACGCGGCTGCGGAACGCCAGCCAGCCGAACACCAACGCCAGCAGGCCCGGCACCGCCACCACCATCAACCCGGCATACAACGGATTATCGAAGCCCAGCCAGTACCACGGCAGTTCCTTCCAGTTCAGGAACACCATGAAGTCGGGCAGGGTGGCGTTGCCGTAGACGCCGCGCCCGGCGATCTGGCGCATCAGGTACATGCCCATGGCGTAGCCGCCCAGCGCGAAGAACGCGGCATGGCCCAGGCTGAGGATGCCGGCAAAGCCCCACACCAGATCCACCGCCAGGGCCAGGATGGCATAGCAAAGATACTTGCCCACCAGCGACACCACATAGGGCGGCACATGCCAGGGCGATTCCGGCGCGGTGCCCAGATTCAGCGTCGCCAGCGCCACCGCGCCGCCGACCACCGCCACCAGGCACAAACCGACGGCAAGGCGGTTCATGTCTCCACCGCCCGGCCCTTGAGTGGAAACAGCCCGCGCGGCTTGCGCTGGATGAACAGGATCAGCAGCACCAGCACCAGAATCTTGGCCAGCACGGCGCCGGCGACCGGCTCGAGAAACTTGTTGACGATGCCAAGCGTGAAGGCGCTGACCACGGTGCCCCACAGATTGCCGACGCCGCCGAACACCACCACCATGAAGCTGTCGATGATGTAGCCCTGGCCCAGATTGGGGCTGACATTGTCGATCTGGCTCAGCGCCACCCCGGCCATGCCCGCCACCCCCGATCCCAGCCCGAAGGTCAGCGCGTCGATCCAGGGGGTGCGGATGCCCATTGCTGCGGCCATGCGCCGGTTCTGCGTCACCGCCCGCATGCGCAGGCCCAGCGCGGTATAACGCAAAGTCGCCATCAGGGCGGCCACCACCGCGATGGCGAAAATGATGATGGTCAGCCGGTTCCAGGTGATGGTCAGCCCGCCCCATTGCGCCGCGCCGCTCATCCAGGCCGGGGTGCCGACTTCGCGGTTGGAGGCGCCGAAGATGCTGCGCACCGCCTGTTGCAGCACCAGGCTCAGCCCCCAGGTTGCCAGCAATGTCTCCAGCGGGCGGCCATACAGATAACGGATCAGCCCGCGCTCGATGGCGATGCCGACCGCGCCTGAAACCAGAAAAGCCAGCGGCACCGCGATCGGCAGGCTCCAGCCGGACAGGCCGGGGGCGTTGGCGTGGATCGCCTCCTGCACGACGAACGTGGTGTAGGCGCCCAGCATCACCATTTCGCCGTGCGCCATGTTGATCACCCCCATCACCCCGAAGGTGATGGCAAGCCCGGCGGCGGCCAGCAGCAGCACCGAGCCGAGCGACAGGCCGTAGAACACGCTCTGCGCCAGGCTCCACAGCCGCTCCGACCGCTCGATCGCCGCCACCGCGGCGGCGGCGGCTTCCGACACCGCCGGCGTCTGGTCGCGCAGCGAGCCAAGCAGACCGCGTGCCTCCATATCCCCGCGGGCGCGAATGACGGCGATGGCGGCGAGCCGGTCGGCCTCCGGCGTGGCGGCATCGGCCAGCCGCGCGGCGGCCTGCGCCTGCTCCATCGCCACGCGCACGCCACTGTCGCGTTCCTGCGCGAGGGCGCGGCCGAGAGCGGGCAGGGCGGCCGGGTCGCGCGCGGTGAATACCTCCCCGGCGGCCTTCGCCCGCACCGCGGCCGAGGCGGAGAACAGGTTCAGGCTGCCCAGCGCCGCATCGACGGCGCGCCGCACGGCGTTGTTCACGCGCACCGGATTGAGGTCGTCCTCGTTGACGTTGGCGGCTTTCTGGCCGGTGCGGGCATCGACCCAGCCATCGTCGCCGCGGATGACGAGGGCGCCGTCCGGGCCGGCATACAGCGCGTCGGCCTGCAACGCCGCGATCGTCGCCCCGGCCTGCGGATTGCCCGACAGCGCCAGCGCGGCGATCGCCGCCGACACATCCTCGAAATTGTCGGAAGCCAGGCCGGCGAACGGGTCGTCCTGAGACCACGCGGGCACGGCAACGAGCAGCGCCAGCAGAACGAGCAGGCAACGGAGGCGTTTCATGCGGAACCTTTGCGGCAGAGGCCGGTCACCCTCTCCCGCCGGGCGGGAGAGGGCGTGTCGGGGTTGGGGCCTACTTGGAGGCCCCGCCGCACTTGCCGAGCACGACGTTATAGTTGCCGCAGGACATCGGCGACCGCCAATCGGCGATCAGGTCCTTCGATCCAGGCAGATACGGCGACCACTCGTTGGCCACCACCGTGCCAGGCGTCTGCCAGACCACGTTGAACTGGCCGTCGCCCTTCACCTCGCCGATCAGCACCGGCTTGGTGATGTGATGGTTCGGCATCAGCGCCGCGAAACCGCCGGTCAGATTGGGCACGACCACCCCGATCAGCGCGTCGATCACCTTCGCCGGGTCGGTGGTGCCGGCCTTCTGCACCGCCTTCACCCACAGGTTGAAGCCGATATAATGCGCCTCCATCGGGTCGTTGGTGGTGCGCTTGGGGTTCTTGGTGAAGGCGTGCCAGTCGGCGATGAACTGCTTGTTGGCGGGCGTGTTGACGCTCTCGAAGTAGTTCCAGGCGGCCAGATGGCCGACCAGCGGCTTGGTGTCGATACCGGCCAGTTCCTCCTCGCCGACCGAGAAGGCCACCACCGGGATGTCGGTGGCCTTGATGCCCTGGTTGGCCAGTTCCTTGTAGAACGGCACGTTGGCATCGCCGTTGATGGTGGAGACCACGGCGGTCTTCTTGCCGGCCGAGCCGAATTTCTTGATCTGCGCCACGATGTTCTGCCAGTCGCTGTGGCCGAACGGCGTGTAGTTGATCAGGATGTCCTCGTCCTTCACGCCTTTGGACTTCAGGTAGGCTTCAAGGATTTTGTTGGTCGTGCGTGGATACACGTAGTCGGTGCCGGCCAGCACCCAGCGCTGCACCTTCTCGTTCGCCGCCAGGTAGTCCACCGCCGGGATCGCCTGCTGGTTGGGGGCGGCGCCGGTGTAAATGACGTTCTTGCTGCTCTCCTCCCCTTCATACTGCACGGGATAGAACAGCAGGGAGTTCAGCTCCTCGAATACGGGAAGGACCGATTTGCGGCTGACGGACGTCCAGCAGCCGAACACCACCGCCACCTTGTCCACGGTGATCAGCTGGCGGGCCTTCTCGGCGAACAGCGGCCAGTTGGAGGCCGGATCGACCACCACCGCCTCCAGCTTGCGGCCGAGCACGCCGCCTTTCTTGTTCTGCTGGTCGATGAGCAGCAGCATCACATCCTTCAGCGTCGTCTCGCTGATGGCCATGGTGCCGGACAGCGAATGCAGGATGCCGATCTTGATCGGTGGACCGCCCTCGGCATGGGCGGCGACGGGAGCCAACCCCAGCAGGGTGGCGAGGGCGACGGCCCCGAGGCACGCTCCCCGGAGCCACTGGCGAAAACAAGCCATCAATTTGTCCCTCTCGTATGTTCCTGGGCGAAAACGGCACGTCGGCGCTCGCGCCGGAGACCAAGCAATGGGCGTGCCACCCCGCCTTGCCGCGCCGGCTCCGGGATTTGTCCCCTGTCTTTGGGCCTCCTGCCGTCCGCACGATCAGGCTCGCCCCGGGAATGGCGCGGAATCGAGCATCCGATTCCGCCGGTGCTACCGCTCCCCATGACAGCCCGTTGACAAACTCGCCGCGTCCAGATGCGCCACCAGATCGGGCGACAGGCCGAGCGCGGAAGCCAGACGGGCGAGATAGTCGCGGGCCGGCGCGTTGTCGGGGGCCGACACCACCGATGCGGTGGCATAGACCTGCACCGCCAGCTTCTGGTCGCCCGCCACCGCGGCGGCGATCTGCGCCGGCGTGGCCGGGTTGGCGGCGGCGGCATCCAGGAATCCCGCGGCCTCGCTCTCCAGGCCGGCCTTCTTCAAGGCATCGGTGATGCGGGCGCGCTCGGCCGGGTCCACCACGCCATCGGCCGCGGCGGTGGCGATCACCGCCAGCAGGATGGTGCGGGCGCCGTGCTGGGTCTGATCGTCGGCGTGAAAGCCCGAGCCGGCCGGCGCGGTGATGTCCTGCAGGCCCGGCACGCCTTCCAGCAGCGGCTTGCCGCCCTGCCAGTTGGTGAACGCCTTGTAGGCCAGGCCGCCCACCGCGGCGAGGCCGCCGGCCTGTAACGCCGTGCCGCCGACCCGCCGCCCGGCGCCGGTGCCCAGCAGCAGGGCGGCGAGCGCGCCGGCGCCGGCCAGTGTTGTGCCCGGATTCTCGCGGGCGTAGTGGCGGGCACGGCCGAACGCATCCCCCGCCTTGGTGCCCGCCAGCCCCGCCTGCGCCCGGTCGGCGGCGCCGGAGACGGCCGACCGGGCATCCTCCAGCACCTCGGTGACGGCGGTGGCGCCCTGGGCGCCGAGCACGGAATTGAGCAATGCCTTCGCGTCGAACATGGCCATGGCTCCCTGTTGCGGCGGCCGTGCCGATGGCGGGCCGCCGGACCCGGCGCGAGGCTAAGCGTGATGGCGCCGGCATGAAAACCGGCGCCGGCAATGGATGCCGTGGTTATCGCGGGCTTGTGATGGCGTTGCGGTTCTGTGCCCAGGCGTCCGGCGTGGAACCGAGGGCCACCGGCCGGTCCTTGCCATAGCTGATGGTGGTGATCCGGCTGCCCTGCACGCCACGGGAAACCAGGTAGTCCCGCGCCGTATTGGCCCGCCGCTCGCCCAAGGCGAGGTTGTATTCCTCGGTGCCGCGCTCGTCGGCATTGCCGGTGATGAGTACCGTTATGGCGGCGTTGCGGGAAAGCCAGTTGCCCTGGCTGTCCAGCGTGCTGCGCGCCGCCGGGGACAGCGTCGAGCGGTCGGTGTCGAACAGCACCCGGTCCGGCACGCCCGGCGCCAGCATCCCGGCGCCGCCCATCCCGGCGCCGCCGCCGCCTGTGCCGCCCAGCGATGAACTGCCGACGCCGGCGCCGCCGCCCCCCCCGGCGGTGCCTCCGGCCCCGGCGGTGCCGGCGGTGTCATCGGAGGCGCAGCCGGCCAGCAGGGCGGTGGTAGCGAGGACGATCCAAAAACGGCGCATGGCGGACCCCTTTCGGGTATGGCGGAGGGGCAAAGGACTGGCAGAGCCGGCCCCTGGTCGCAAGGCCGGTTCAAGCAGCACACCGGCCTGACGCCACGCAGCCATGCGGAGGGCGTGCGGACGCGGCGGGTCCAGGCGGCCCGGCGGAGGCGGACGGGTCGCTGGGGCCTGCCGCGCAAACCAGGTCCCGCTCGACCGCGAGCGCCGCCGTCCGGCCGGAGTGACATTGCCCGTCATCCCCACCGATTCTTGCATCGCGCTGGTGGACAGCGGCGCGCAGGCATGGAACACCGTCTCCTGATCGTGCCGGGTATCGCGGCCCGGCTATCGTGGTGCTGGCTCATCTCATTGAACAGGCGGGACGGCGCGTGCCTTGCCCGCCGGGAAGGATTCCATGGCTTTCAAGCCCAACTACAACCAGCAGCGTGCCGAGCGGACCCGGGCCAAGCAGGCCAAGCAGGACGCCAAGCGGCGCGAGAAGGAAGAAGCGGCGGCCCGGCGCAAGGCGGCGATCGACGCCGGCGAGCCCGATCCCGGCCCCGGACCCGCCGCCCCGGAGGAACCCGCGGAGGACTGAGAGTTTGTGAATGAATGCCTGCGACGCTCCGATCCAACCGGAACGCTCAATGATATCGGCGGGCGTTCATTCACAAGTTCGATTGCTTCACAAGCTCTGACCTCCGTTTATTTCACCCGGGTCACCCGCAGCGCGTTGGTGGTGCCTGGCTGGCCGAACGGCACGCCGGCAATCACCACCACGTCGCTGCCGCTGGGCGCGAATCCCTCCTGCTGCCCCAGCTTGATCGCCCGCGCGACCGTCTCGGTCATCGAGCGCGTCTCCGGCGAAATCACCGCATGCACGCCCCACACCACCGCGAGCCGGCGGGCGGTGGCCTCCGACGGGGTCAGGCTCAGCACCGGCGCCTCCGGCCGTTCCCGCGCCGCCCGCAACGCGGTGCTGCCGGAGGCGGTGAAGGCGCAGATCGCCGAGGCCCCCACCGTGGACGCCACCTGCCGCGCCGCCGCGGCGAGCGCGTCGGCCACCGAGCGTTGCGGCGCCGGCCGCGACGCCTCGACCATCGCCCGCCAGCCGGGGTCCTGCTCCACCCGGGCGACGATGCGGTCCATCATGTTCACCGCCTCGTAGGGGAACTGCCCCGCCGCCGTCTCGGCCGACAGCATCACCGCGTCCGCCCCGTCGAACACCGCGGTCGCCACGTCGGATGCCTCGGCGCGGGTCGGCGCCGGGGCGGTGATCATGCTTTCCAGCATCTGGGTGGCCACCACCACCGGCTTGCCGGCCTGCCGCGCCAGCCGCACGATGCGCTTCTGCGCCAGCGGCACTTCCTCGGGCGGCAGTTCCACCCCCAGGTCGCCGCGCGCCACCATCACCGCGTCCGACAGCGCGATGATCTCGTCGAGGTTGTCCAGCGCCTGCGGCTTTTCGATCTTGGTCATGATCCAGGCCCGCCCGGCGGCGATCGCCTTCGCCTCGGCCACGTCTTCCGGGCGCTGCACGAAGGACAGGCCGATGAAGTCCACCCCATGCGCCAGCGCGAAGTCCAGGTCGGCCCGGTCCTTGGCGGTCAGCGCCGGAATCGGCAGCACCACGTCGGGCACGTTGACGCCCTTGCGGTCCGACAGCGGGCCGCCCACCGTGATCTCCGTCTCCAGCGCATCCTCGCGCTTGCGCAGCACCCGCAGCCGCAGCTTGCCGTCGTCCAGCAGCAGCGTGGCGCCGATGGCGGCGGCCGCGATGATTTCGGGATGCGGCAGGTTCACCCGCCCGACATGGCCGGGGGTCGGGTTGAGGTCGAGCTGGAAGCGCTGCCCGGTCTGCAACTGCACCCGCCCGCCCTGGAACCGGCCGACCCGCAGCTTCGGCCCCTGCACGTCCGCCAGGATGCCGATCGGCCGCTCATAACGTGCCTCCAGCTCGCGGATCAGCAGGATGCGGGCGGCGTGGTCCTCATGGGTGCCGTGCGAGAAGTTGAGCCGGAACACGTCCGCCCCGGCCAGGAACAGCCGGGTCAGCACCTCGGCGGTCGAACTGGCCGGGCCGAGCGTGGCGATGATCTTGGTCCGGCGGCGGCGGCGGACCTTTTCGCGTGCGGACATGCAACTTCCTTGGTTGTTGGGGGAGATCAGGCGACCAGGATGGCGCGGACATCGTTGACGTTGGTCAGCGTCGGGCCGGTGCGGATGAGGTCGCCGATGGCGTCGAACAGGCGGTAGCTGTCGTGCCTGTCCAGCACGGCGCGCGGGTCGAAGCCGGCGGCCCGGGCGCGCGCCAGCGTGTCGGGGGTGACGATGGCGCCGGCGGCGTCCCCGGTGCCGTCGATGCCGTCGGTGTCGCCGGCGGCGGCCCAGGTGCCCGGCTGGCCGGCCAGCGCCAGCGCCAGGCTGAGCAGGAACTCGGTGTTGCGTCCGCCCCGCCCGGCCGGGCCTGTTCCAATCGTGACGGTAGTTTCGCCGCCCGACAACAGCAGGGCCGGCGCGGGCAGGGGTAGTCCATGGACCGCCACCGAGTGGGCGATGCCGGCCATGACAATGCCCATTTCACGGCTCTCGCCTTCCAGGGCGTCGCCCAGGATCAGCGGGGCCAGACCCAGAAGGCGCGCGGTTTCCGCCGCCGCCTGCAATGCCATGGCGGGGGTGGCGATCAGGTGCAGCGCGGCATGCGGCAGGCTGCCCGGCTTGGGCGTTTCGTCGTCATCGCGCGCCAGCCGCGCGGCCACGGCCGGCGACGCCGCGATGCCGTGGCGGGCCAGCAGGGCGCGTGCCTCGGCGAAGCTGGTCGGGTCGGGCACGGTGGGTCCGCTGCCGATCACCGCCGGGTCGTCGCCCGGCACGTCGCTGATGGCCAGCGTGACCAGCCGCGCCGGCGCCGCCGCGGCGGCCAGCCGCCCGCCCTTAATGGCCGACAGGTGCTTGCGCACGCAGTTCATCTCGGCAATCGTCGCCCCCGAGGCAAGCAGCGCCCGGTTCACCGCCTGCTTGTCGGCCAGCGTCAGGCCCGGCGCCGGCAGCGCCAGCAGCGCCGAGGCGCCGCCCGAGATCAGCGCCAGCACCAGATCGTCGGGTCCGAGGCCGCGCACGCTGGCCAGCACAAGCCGCGCGCCGGCCTCGCCGCTTGCGTCGGGCACCGGGTGGGCGGCCTCGATCACCTCGATCCGGCTGGTCGGCACCGCGTGGCCGTAGCGGGTGACGACGACGCCTTCCAGGGCCGCGTCCGGCCAGGCCTGTTCCACCGCGGCGGCCATGACGGCGGCGGACTTGCCGGCGCCAACCACGACGATGCGCCCGCGCGGACGGGGCGGCAGGTGGCGGGCGAGCACCCGGCGCGGATCGGCGGCGGCCACCGCCGCGTCGAACACCTGCCGCAGGGCCGCCCTGGCCCGGCTGTCGTCCCACGCCATGATATTGTCTCCGGACGTTTCGTTGGGGCGCAGTATGGCGGAGCCGGGCGGTGGGCGCCATGTTGGGGCGGTGAAAAGAGGCGGGCAGGGCATGCCGGCGGCGGAATTCGATCCGCCGACCCGCACCGGGCTGGAGGCGGCCAGCTTCCGCCGGCAGGGGCGGTGCCCTGGCCTTGCTGCCCGCCATTGACCCCGGCCGGCCCGGCCGCTAAGCCCGCCGCCCCGCCCAGGAGTTGATGTGCGCATGGCCCGTCCCGCCGCCGCCGTGAAGGATGCCACCGGCCCGGAAGCCGGCCCGGAGAACGCCCAATGGGGCAATATCGCCGCCGACCGGCTGCGCAGCCTCGTCGAACGCATCGAGCGGCTGGAGGAGGAACGCAAGGCGCTCTCCAGCGACATCAAGGACATCTATGCCGAGGCCAAGAGCGCCGGCTTCGATGTGAAGGTGCTGCGCCAGCTCATCTCCATCCGCAAAAAGGAGCCGGCCGAGGTCGAGGAGGCCGAAACCCTGCTGGACGTGTACCGGCGCGCATTGGGAATGTAGCCGGGTTCCCGCCGGCCCGGGCCTGATGTATAGTGGTTTTGCAGACGGCAATGTCCGCGTAGCTCAGCCGGATAGAGCACAGGATTCCTGGTTGGTGAATTGGGCGCGGCGCCGGGAAACGGCGCCGTGGATCCGCTCAAAGTCGGGGAAAGCGTCGGCCGCCTCGGCCACGCCGATCCCGAGCCAAGCCCCGGCGAAAGCCGGGGAAGGTGTAGAGACTGGACGGGCGGCACCTAAGGGCCTCGGCCTATGGTGAAGGGACAGTCCAGACCACGAACGCCCGCCCGGATACGCACTGGTCGGGCGGCGGCGAAAGCCGAAGTGGGATGAATCCTGGGGCCGTGGGTTCGAATCCCGCCGCGGACACCATTGCCGGACAGGACGCACAGAAATTGCCCATCCTATGACCCTGGGTATCGTCACCGGTCTGGCCGCCGAGGCGCGGCTGGCGCGCCCGCTTGGCCTGGCCCTGGCCGGTGGCGGCCTGCCGCACGGCGCCGAGGCGGCGGCCGAGTGGCTGGTTGCACAGAACGTGGACGGGCTGCTCAGCCTCGGTCTCGCCGGCGGGCTCGACCCGGCGCTGCGCCCTGGCGATGTCGTGCTGCCCATCGCCGTGCTGGAGGGCGGCCGCCGGTATGCCACCGACCCGCAGCTGTCGGCCCGCTTCGGCGCGTGCGGCGGCGTGCTGCTGGCCGGCACGGCGGTGGTGGCGGAGGCGCGGGAAAAGGCGCGGCTGTTCGCCACCACCGGCGCGGTCGCCATCGACCTGGAGAGCGGCGCGGTCGCCCGGGTCGCCGCGCGGCATGGCCTGCCCTTCGCGGTGCTGCGGGCGATCTGCGACCCCGCCGGACGCAGCCTGCCGCCGGCCGCGCTGGCGGCGCTGGATCAGGCGGGGACAATCGGTTTGTGGCGGGTGCTGGCCTCGGTCGCCCGGCACCCCGGACAAATGCCGCTGCTCATCGCCCTGGGGCGCGACGCCGCCGCGGCACGGGCGGCGCTTAGGCGCCGCGTCGGCGCCGCCTGATCATTCGGCGGCCTGCTTCGCCAGGTCCGGCTGGTGGTGTTTCAACTTCGCCAGGGCATCCTGCACGTGGCGGGCGAATACATCCTCGGCCGGGCGCTGGCTTTCCAGCGGGATTTCCGGGGCCATCGGCCCCTCGGTGCGCGGGCCGCGCAGCGCCACCAGCAGCGGCTTCCATGGCTTGCGCACCGCATCGACCACCGCGGTCGCCTCGTAGCCGGAATGCACCATGCAATCGGCGCATTTCTCATAGTTGCCGGTGCCGTATTGGTCCCAGTCGGTGTCGGCCATCAACTCGGCATAGCTCGTCGCGTAGCCCTCGCCGAGCAGATAGCAGGGCCGCTGCCAGCCGAACACGTTGCGCGTCGGCTTGCCCCAGGGGGTGCACTGATAGCGCTGGTTGCCGGCCAGGAAATCCAGGAACAGCGAGGACTGGTTGAACTGCCAGCCATGCCCGCGGCCGAGCCGGAAGATATCGCGGAACAACTGCTTGGATTTCTGCCGGTTGAGGAAATGGGCCCGGTCCGGGGCGCGCTCATAGGCATAGCCGGGTGAAATCATCACCCCGTCGATACCCTTCGCCGTCAGGTCGTCCAGGAACGCCGCCACCCGCTCAGCCTTGGCGCCGTCGAACAGCGTGGTGTTGATGCACACCCGGAAGCCGGCCGCCTTGGCCGCGGCGATCGCCGCCACCGCCCGGTCATAGGTGCCGTCCTGGCTCACCGCCTGGTCGTGGGTTTCGCGGTCGCCGTCCAGATGCACGTCCCAGGCGAAGTTGGGGTGCGGCTTGTAGTCACGGAGCTTCTTTTCCAGCAGCAGCGCGTTGGTGCACAGATAGACGAACTTGCCGCGCGCCAGGATTTTCTCAACGATTTCCGGTAGTTCCTTGTGCAGCAGCGGCTCGCCGCCGGCGATCGCCACCACCGGCGCGCCGCAGGAATCCACCGCCTCCAGGCAGTCCGCCACCGACAGCCGCTGGTTGAGAATATCGGGCGGATAATCAATCTTGCCGCAGCCGGCGCAGGCCAGGTTGCAGCGGAACAGCGGCTCCAGCATCAGCACCAGGGGATAGCGCCGGCGGCCGCGCAGGTGCTGCTTGACCACATAGGCGCCCACGCCCAGGATCTGGTTCAGCGGAACGGGCATTGCGCGGCTCCTCGGTTGTGCAGCGCAGGATCGCGACCTTGCGTGCTTCGCATGACTGCGACTCACGTGCTACGTACGATATGCGAATGCGACGTCGGGTTCGCGTTTTGCCCAGATGGCGCGTGTCTGTCAATTGTGACCCGCGCGCAACTTGGCTACATCCGGGGCATGAGCAGCCAGGCGCCGCAGCGGCGCAGTCCGGTCCAGGAACGCAGCCAGGGCACCGTGCAGCGGGTGCTGTCGGCCGCCTCATCGCTGCTCGCCGGCGGCGTGGCGGTGGAGGCGCTGACCACCGCCCAGATCGCCGCCGTGGCGGGTCTGTCGGTCGGCGCGCTGTACCGCTTCTTTCCGGACAAGCAGGCCATCGTGGACGCCATTGCGGTGCGTCACATGGATTTGTTCCAGGAGCGCGTGGCCATCATCATCATGGCCTCGCTGCCCACCGATCCGTCGGTTTTCCTCGGCGCGGTGATCGACGCCTTCGTCGCCCATCTCGAGTCGAACGCCGATTTCCGCATTCTCGCCTTCGGCGCCCCTGGCGGCGGACGCTATATCGGCCGTTCCACCCGGGACGACTATGCCGGGACGAAGGTGGCCGCGACCATACAGGCGTTTCTGTCCGAGGCATTCGGCGTGGAGGCGTCGGAGCAGTTCGCCTTCCGCCTGCGCGTCGCCACCGAAATCGGCGACCGCCTGCTGGCCTTCGCCTTCGAGCAGCCCGCCGCGAGCGAGCGCGGCCGCATCATAGCCGAAGCCAAACAGCTGCTGGCCGCCTACCTGTTCGGCGACAAGTAGCGGGGCCAAGGGGGCCACCGTCCCTGGCCTTGCTGCCTTGCCGGAGTTTCGCGCGGCGGGCGCCGTCGGCCGGGGACAACCGGGTGAACCAGCAGGTGGCCGTCGCCGTTTTCCGCGCGTGGCGCTGATGGCCGCAAGGCCCGGGTGGTTGGTGTGGGCGGGCGGCGGGGACCGGTATGTTCCGCTCGACAAAGCGGCGCGTGACTGGAATTATGGCTGTCAAGTTGCGTGTAGTTTCAATGGCAACGTGCCTGTGCTGTCGGACCGGGGAGGGAGCTGCCATGGGATGGTTTTCCGAGCGGGAATGGCCCGACCAGGGATGGCGATACCTGGTCGTGCCAGGTCTGGGCGCCGGCATTCGTTGCGCCTGCTGAGGCATTCCGCCGATGGCTCCGCTTTCTCCGGACCAGGACCTGCCCGACGCGGACGCGCTGCTCGGCACGCTGCGGGAAACGGTTCGATCCCTCGTGCGGCGGGACGGCCCCGACCTCAGCGCCCGCCAGTTGGCGGTGTTCCTGATCTGCTATCTCGAGGATGGCCCGCACACGGTGCGCGGGCTTGCCGTCCAGCTCGACGTGGCGAAATCGGCGATCACGCGGGCGCTCGACCGGCTGGGGACGTTCGATCTCGCCGCGCGGGTCGATGATCCGCAGGACGGCCGCAGCGTGATCGTGCGGCAGACCCGCGCGGGAAAGCTGTTTCTGAAGGACCTGCGGAGCTATCTGCGAACCGCGGCGAAGATGGCGCGGCCTGAAGCGCTGTCATCCTGACGGTTTGTCATTGAAATTGAAACATTTCGGCTTGCCCCGCCCGACGACGGCGGCGCGTCGGCTGCCCCCGTTGGTCTCGCGGCGCGGGTCGGGAAAGGCTTCGCAACAGCGGCGCGGGCTGCCGGGCAAGGATTCGGGGCAATTCGGACTCTCCGCGATTGCCCGAGGGGGTGGCGGCCGCCGCCAGGCCAGGCGTAAGCCCGACTCAGCCGCGTTGAGACGCGCTGGCCCCCGATGTTCTGGATTGCGCGTCGGCAAACGCGGCCGTAATGTCGGCGCCAGATGCTGGTGCCCTGATGGGGCTGAAACGGGAATGCGCGAGAGGCTGGATACCCGGCCCAATCCGCGGCTGCCCCCGCAACTGTAGGCGGCGAGCCGGCCCCCATATTGCCATTGCCCTCGTTACGGGGGGTGAGAAGGCGGGTGGTTGGCTGAGACCCGCGAGCCAGGAGACCGGCCGGCATCGAGACTGCGCGCGCGCGCTCAGGCGGGGTGCCCTGGACGCAGCGGGAGAAAGACCCGCAGGCGGCATTCGTCCTGTCGTTCCGGCCTTCGCGGCTTCACCGCGGGGTGCGGATATGTGGGGGAGCCGCGCATGTTCCACATGCCGCCCGCCGTCGGCCTGGCTTCGCCCGAAGCCTTCGCGCCGCGCGCGTCATCCCGACCGTGCGGCATGTCGCGTCGTGACATCGGGGCGTTGCAGAACGAGGCGTTGCTGCGCGACGCTGGGGTTCCGCCTGCTTGCCGCGAACCACAACGCGCCCGGCGCCACCCGAAAAATCAATGCACCATGTTCGATAAGGCTTCCGATTCTCCGACGGAAAAGCCTGACTGGAGATATCCCTGATGTGTTTTCCAGCCGCTGCGGCCGCCGCCGCACGACGCTCCTCGTGGACCGCCAGTCTGGCCCTGCTGCTCTCCGGTGCGGCTATTCTCCCGGCCCTCGCACAGACGCCGACCGACGCAGAGCTTCCCGGCGCGCCCGCGACGCGCGAACAGCAGCCCTCCGCCCCCGCGGAGGCGGAAACGGATAGCGGCATCTGGCAGCGCGACCGCCTGCTCGGCGATCTCGGCGGCGTGCGCAAGCGACTCGAGGACGCCGGCATCACCGTCACCTTGCAGGAAACCAGCGAAGTGCTGGGCAACGTGAATGGCGGCATCAAGACCGGGGCGATCTACGAGGGCGCCACGCTGATGGGGTTGGCGATCGATACCGACAAGGCGATCGGCCTGCCCGGCGGCACATTCAACGCCAGCGCCTACCAGATCCACGGCCGCAGCCTGACCGCCAACAACCTGCACAACCTCAACACCGTCAGCAACATCGAGGCCACGCGCGCCACCCGGCTGTTCGAGCTGTGGTACGAGCAGAAGCTGCTTAACGACACGGTCTCGGTGCGCATCGGCCAGCAGGGGGCCGACCAGGAGTTCCAGATCAGCCTTTATGCCGGGCTGTTCATCAATGCCTCGTTCGGCTGGCCCACGCTGGCCGCGGTCGACCTGCCCTCCGGCGGCCCGGCCTATCCGCTGGCCACGCCCGGGGTACGCCTGAAGGTGCGACCGCGCGACGATCTTGCCTTCCTGCTCGGCATCTTCAACGGCGACCCCGCGCCGGCCGGCACCGGCGACCCGCAGGCGCGCGACCCCTCCGGCACGTCTTTCGTGCTGGACCAGGGTGTGTTCGTCATCGGCGAATTGCAGTACAGCCTGAACGGCGGCGAGGACGCGGCGGGGTTGCCGGGCACCTACAAGCTGGGCGCCTGGTACAACTCGAACCAGTTCGCCGACCAGCGCTATGCCAATGACGGACTGCCGCTGGCCGATCCCGCCAGCACCGGTGTCGCGCGCCTGCACACCAACAACTGGAGCATGTATGCGGTCGCCGACCAGATGGTCTGGCGCAAGCCCGGCACCAAGGACCAGGGCATCGGCGTGTTCGGGCGCGTCAGCGGCATCAACAACGACCGTAACCTGGTGAATGTCCTCGTCAATGCCGGTGTGACCTGGAAGGGCGCGATCCCCGGCCGCGAGGACGATTCGGCGGGGTTGGGCATCACCTGGTCGCGCATCGGCGACCGCGCCCGCGGCTATGACCGGGACGTGGCCTATTACAGCGGCGCCGCCTATCCGATCCGCACCAGCGAGACGGTGCTGGAACTGACCTACCAGGCGCCGGTCACGCCCTGGCTGACGCTCCAGCCGGACTTCCAGTATGTCTTCAATCCCGGCGGCGGGATCGTCAGTTCCGCCGACCCGTCGCGCAAGATCGGCAGCGCCGCCGTGTTCGGGTTGCGCGGCGTCATCGTGTTCTGAACCGGGGGAAATTCAGCGACATGGGTCGCATATTGACCTTTCACCGGAGCACTGATAGCCATCTATCCGATGGTGTCGGGTTTGCAGCCCGGTGAAAAGGGAATGCGGTTCAAAGCCGCAGCTGCCCCCGCAACTGTAAGCGGTTAGGGTTCGGCGCGTATTTGCCACTGGCTGTCATCCGCCTTCCACAGGGTGACGTGAAGGCCGGGAAGGTAAGCCGAAAACCCCATGCCCCGCGAGCCAGGAGACCTGCCATCAACGTCGTGTGCGCGCGCGTTCCCGGGGCGGGGTGTCCCGGGCATGAGGGGTGGCGCCACAGATCGTGTGGAAGGTTTGGGCTATGCATATCATGGAAGGCTACCTGCCGCCGTTGCACTGCGCCGGTTGGTTCGCCATCTCCGTCCCGTTTGTGCTGGCGGGGGCGAGGAAGGTCAGGAAGATTGTCGCCGAGCGGCCCGGGGCGCGCCTGACCCTGGCCGCGGCGGGTGCCTTTGCTTTCGTCCTCTCCGCGCTGAAAATGCCGAGCGTCACCGGCTCCTGTTCGCATCCGACCGGCACCGGCTTCGGCGCCATCGTGTTCGGACCATCGGTGATGGCACTGCTCGGGACCATCGTGCTGGTGTTTCAGGCCTTGCTGATGGCCCATGGCGGATTGACCACGCTCGGCGCCAATGTCTTCTCCATGGCCATCGTCGGCCCGTGGGTCAGTTGGCTGATGTGGCGTCTGGCCGGCCGCGTCGGGGCGTCCATCGCGGTGGCGGTGTTCCTCGGCGCCGCCCTGGGCGACCTGGCCACCTATGCCACCACCTCGGTCCAGCTTGCTTTGGCCTATCCCGATCCTGCCTCGGGCTTCCTTGGCGCGGTGGTGAAGTTCGGCAGCATCTATGCCGTTACCCAGATTCCCCTCGCCATCGCCGAGGGCCTGCTGACGGTGGTGGTCATGAACGCTTTGTCCCGCCGCGCCGGCATGGCCGATGAAATCCGGGTGCTGTCCGGGGAGGTGGCGTGATGGCCATCCATCGTTCCTGGTGGCTCAGCGCCGCCGCCATCGCCATCATCGCCGCGCCGCTGGTGGTGCCCGGCCTGGGCGGCGAGTTCAAGGGCTCGGACGATGTCGGTTCCGACGCCATCACCCGCAGTCCCGGCTTTCAGCGTTGGATTCGCCCGATTTGGGAGCCGCCGAGCGACGAGGTCGAGAGTTTGCTGTTCGCCCTTCAGGCGGCGATCGGGGCCGGCGTCATCGGCTATGTGATTGGCCGCCGTCATGGCGCGCGGCAGCGCGATGACGATGTCGCCGGTCGATAGGGTCGCGCATCTCAACCGCTGGCGCCACCGTCCTCTGCCTGAAAAATCCCTGCTGACCTTCGGCATGCTGGGGTTGGCCATCTCGCTGCCGCCGTTCCCGGCGGCGGTGCTGGTCGGCGCGGCGATGACCATGGCCGCCCTGGTTGGCGCGCGTGTGCCGGTGCGGGTGTGGCTGGGCTGCGCGCTGGCTCCCGCCGGCTTCATGCTGACCGGGGCAATGGCGCTGGTGGTGCAATTCGACGGTCACGGCTTCAGCCTGTCGCCGGCCGGCCTGGCGGCGGCGGGGGGCCTGATCGCCCGGTCGCTGGCGGGCCTCGCCTGCCTGCTGTTCCTCGCTTTGACCACGCCGGCGACCGATCTGATGGCAGGTCTGCGGCGGCTCGGCGTGCCGGCGGAAATCGTCGAGATCGCGCTGCTGATGTACCGGTTCATTTTCCTCATCGCCGGTGAGGCGATGGCGATGGACGCCGCCCAGGCTGCCCGGCTTGGCCATGCCACCCATTGGCGGCGGCTGCGCTCGCTCGGCCTGCTGCTGGCGAGCCTGCTGCCGCGTGCATTCGATCGTGCGCGGCGGCTGGAAACCGGGCTGGCGGCCCGCGGCTGGGAAGGCGAGATGCGGGTTCTCCGCGATCCGCCCGCGCTGTCCTACCCGGTGCTCGCCCTTGTCGTTGCCGCGGAGCTGCTGACCGCGGCGGCGGGAATCTGGCTGTCATGACCATCCTCGAGGCGGACGCGGTCAGCTACGCATTTCCCGGCGGCATCGCGGCATTGTCGGAGCTGAGCCTGACCATCCGGCGGGGCCGCCGCCTTGCCATCCTCGGCCCGAACGGCGCGGGCAAGACCACTTTGCTGTTGCACCTGAACGGCACGTTGCGGCCCCATTCCGGGCGGGTGCTGCTGAATGGCACACCGGCCGGCTATTCCCGCGCGCGCCTGACGGCATGGCGGCGGCGGGTCGGGCTGGTGTTGCAGGATGCCGACGATCAGCTGTTCGCCGCGTCGGTGTTCGAGGATGTGTCGTTCGGCCCGCTGAATCTCGGCCTGGATGCGCCGCAGGCGCGCGAGCGGGTGAACGCGGCGCTGGCCGCGCTGCGGATCGGCGGGCTTGCCGACCGGCCGACCCACATGCTGTCCGGGGGCGAGAAGAAGCGGGTGGCGATTGCCGGCGCGCTCGCCATGCGCCCGGATGTCTTGTTGCTGGATGAGCCGAGTGCCGGGCTGGACCATGCGGCATGTGCCGATCTGCTGTCCGTGCTGCGCGACTTGTCGGCGGGCGGGACGACGCTGGTGTTTACCACCCATGATGTCGATCTCGCCTACAGCCTCGCCGACGAGGTGGCGCTGTTCAATGGCGGCCGCGTCATCGTCCATGGCCCGGCCGAATCCGTGCTGGCCGACGGCGAGGCGCTCGCGGCGGCGCATCTGCATCCGCCACTGCTGCTTGAACTGGGCCTGAAGGCCCGTGCCTTCGGCTGGCTGGCCGCCGGCGAACCCTTGCCACGGAAACCGCGGGACATGCTCGACCTGCTGGACTCCGTCGGCGGGCGGGGACCGGCACGCGGGTGAAACCGGCCGGCCGAAACGCCTTCTCACGAGGAAGTTGTTTGGCTTCGGCCCCGCCCCCGGCTTGGTGGCTGCCCACGGCCGGTTGTTGATGCGGCAAGGCAGGCGATGGCCGGCAAACGAAGGGAGACGAACGATGCAACTCGGCATGATCGGATTGGGGCGGATGGGCGCGAACATGGTCGAGCGCCTGATCAAGGCCGGGCACGAGTTGGTCGTCCATGACTCGCACGCGCATGCGGTGCGGGAACTCGCCGGCAAGGGCGCCACCGGGGCGGACGGCCTGGAGGATCTGGTGGGCAAACTGTCCAGGCCCCGCGCGGTATGGCTGATGCTGCCCGCGGCGGCGGTCGATCCGGTGCTGGCCGACCTGGTGCCGCTGCTGGAGCCGGGGGACATCGTCGTGGACGGTGGCAATTCCCATTACCACGACGACATCCGCCGCGCCGGCGCGCTGGCGGTGAAGGGCCTGCACTACATTGACGTCGGCGTGAGCGGCGGCGTGTGGGGCAGGGACCGCGGCTTCTGCCTCATGATCGGCGGCGAGGATGCGGTGGTCGGTCATCTTGACCCGGTGTTCCGCGCCCTCGCGCCGGGGGTGGACGCGGCGCCGCGCACGCCCGGCGCCACCGGCGAGCCAGGCCCGGCCGAATGCGGCTATCTGCATTGCGGCCCGAACGGTGCCGGGCATTTCGTCAAGATGGTCCATAACGGCATCGAGTATGGCCTGATGGCCGCCTATGCCGAAGGATTCAACGTCATTCGTCATGCCGATTGTGGTCTGGCGGCGCCGGAAGTGGACGCCGAGACGACGCCGCTGCGCCATCCGGAGCAGTACCGCTTTCGCATCGACATCGCCAAGGTCGCCGAGCTGTGGCGGCGCGGCAGCGTGATCGGTTCGTGGCTGCTGGACCTCACCGCGGCGGCGCTGCGCAACGATCCCGCATTGGACGGGTTCGCGGGCCGGGTGTCGGATTCCGGCGAGGGACGCTGGACGCTGCAGGCGGCGATCGACGAGGGGGTGCCGGCGCCGGTGCTCAGCGCCGCGCTGTTCGGCCGCTTCGGATCGCGCGGCGCCGCGGAATACGCGGACAAGCTGCAATCGGCGATGCGCCACGGGTTCGGCGGCCATCAGGAGAAGCCCGCCACGAAGGCGCCGGGGGCGTAGCGAAGCAGGCATCGCCGCCGCGCCATATCCATTGACGGCAACGCTATGGCCACCGACCCGGAAGCAAACCCTGGGAAATCAGACTATTCGCGCGGGAGGTGGTGGAGCTGAGGGGAATCGAACCCCTGACCTCCTCATTGCGAACGAGGCGCTCTCCCAACTGAGCTACAGCCCCATCCCGCGCAAGCGGGGCGGAACATGCGCAGGGCGGACCGGCAAGTCAAGCGCCCGTCGCGCCGCCGGCGGCGTCCACGCGGTTGCGCACCGAACGGGCCAAAGCTAGCTTGCGCCCTCTCAAAGGGGCACGCCCGTGATCACCATCCTGTTCCAGATCGTCCTCATGCTGCTGAACCTCTACTGGTGGGCCGTCATCCTGGCCGCGCTGATCAGCACGCTGGTCTCCTTCAATGTGCTGGACAGCCGCAACCGGATCGTCTGGAGCATTGCCGACTTCCTCTACCGGATCACCGAACCGGCGCTGCGGCCGATCCGCAACTGGCTGCCCAATCTGGGGCCGGTCGATATCAGCCCGCTGATCCTGCTGATCCTGATCTATGCGGCCGAAGCGCTGCTGGGTCGCATCCACGACGCGCTGCTGTTCGGCAACGTGCGCGGCCTGTTCCTGTGACAGGCTTCTGGCGACCGGCCGGCGGTGGCGTGTCGGTCGCCGTCAAGGTGCAGCCGAAATCCCGCCGCCCGGGGGTGCAGGGCCGTGCCCCCTCGGTGGAAGGCGAAAGGCTGCGCATCGGCGTGTCGGAAGCCGCCGAAGACGGCCGCGCCAACCGCGCCGCCTGCGCCACCCTCGCTTGCGCGCTCGGCCTGCCCGCCTCGGCGGTCGCCGTGGTGGCCGGCATGACCAGCCGCGACAAGACCCTGCGCGTCGAGGGCGACCCCACCACCATCGGCCCGAGGCTGGAGGCGCTGTGACCGCGATCCTCATCGACGGCAAGCAGGTGGCCGCCGAGCTGCGCGCCAGCGTGGCCGCGCGGGTCGCCGCCCTGTCCTACACGCCCGGCCTGACCGTGGTGCTGGTGGGCGACGACCCGGCCAGCAGCGTGTATGTGCGCAGCAAGGACCGCGCCGCCGCCGCCGCCGGCATCGCCGCGCACACCATCCGCCTGCCGGCCGACACCGCCGAGGCGGCGCTGCTGGCGGTCATCGCCGGGCTGAACGCCGACCCGGCGGTGGATGCCATTCTGGTGCAACTGCCGCTGCCACCGCAGATCCGCCAGCAGGCGGTGATCGAGGCAATCGACCCGGCCAAGGACGTCGATGGCTTCCATCCGGTCAATGTCGGCCGCCTGCATGACGGGCGGCCCGGCCTGGTGCCCTGCACGCCGCTGGGGGTGATGCGGCTGCTGGCGCATGTCGGCGCCTCGGTCCGCGGCGCCCGGGCGCTGGTGCTCGGCCGCTCCTCCATCGTCGGCAAGCCGGTCGCGGCGTTGCTGACCAATGCCGACGCCACCGTCACCGTCGCGCATTCCCGCACCCGCGACCTCGCCGCCGAGTGCCGCCGCGCCGAATTGCTGGTGGTGGCGGTGGGACGGGCGGAAATGGTGCGCGGCGACTACGTGGCCAACGACGCGGTGGTGATCGATGTCGGCATCAACCGCCTGGCCGACGGCCGCCTGGTGGGCGACTGCGCCACCGCCGAATGCGCCACCGCCGCCGCGGCGATCACGCCGGTGCCGGGCGGCGTCGGGCCGATGACCATCGCCTGCCTGCTGGAAAACACGGTAATGGCGGCCGAGGCACGCCGAGCCTAAGCCCGTGCTCAGAAGTTTGGGCGCTCAGAAGTCGGTAACGCGGCCCCGGTGCTGCCAGTCGCCGTAGCGGGTGGGTTCCGGGCCGGGCGCACCGCCGATCTCCTTGGGAAGCTCGGGCCTGGGCGGCGGCGGCTCCGGCGGTGGCGGCTTCGGCGCGGTGGGTTCGGCTGTCTCGGTCATGTCGCGCAATGTGCCACATCCCTCGGTTGCGGCAAGCCCGTCCCCCGGCTTCAATGCGGTACCGCCACCCTGGAGCCCGCCCCCCATGCGGATTTTGCCGCGCGCGATGCCGATCACCGATCCGCCACCGCGCGACAGGGTGCTGAAGGAACGGACCGGCCAGTGGCTGCCATAGGCGCAAGGCTGCGGATGCTGGGGCTGGCGGCGCTGCTGGCGGCGCCGGCACGGGCCGATGTGCCGCGCCCCACGCCGGCGCCGCTGGCCGACCGTGACCTGACGGTGCTCAACCACAGCCAGCGCCCGATCAACGAAATCTATGTGTCGCCGGGGTCGGCCGAGCAGTGGGGCGCGGACCGGCTGGGCGAGCGCACGCTGGAGGCCGGGGCGCAACTGAAGCTGCGCCTGGGCCGCACGCGCGAGTGCGAGTTCGATGTCAAGGTCATCTATGACGACGCCAGCCAGGAGGAGACTCGCGGCCTCAATTTGTGCCGTGCCCGGCAGGTGGCGTTCGACGGCAGCACCGCCACCGCGGCGCCCGAATCCGGGGCGGCGCATCGGGTGACGCTGGCGAATGCATCCACCCGCCCGATCCAGCAGGTGTTCATTTCGCCGGCCGAGGCCAACCAGTGGGGCGATGACCGGCTGGCCGAGGGCAGCATTTCGGTGGGCGACCGCCGCGAGGTGGTCTGGCACGGCGCCTGTAGCGTCGATCTGCGGGTGGTGTTCGAGAACCGGGCCGCCGAGGAGCGCCGTGGCGTTGACCTGTGCGCAACCCCGGCCCTGAGCATCGAGCCGGGCTGGACCACCGCCGACGTCCTGCCGGCCCCCAGGCCGCCGCCCTGAACGGGGAAGCGGCTACCCCCCGCTGCCCCCCTTGGCACCCTGGGCATTCAACGAGGAAGCCGGCGGCGGCGCCCCGTTCCTGGGGTCCCAGTGCCCCGCCTTCTTCAGCGCGTCGGCCACTTCCTTGGGCATGTAGGTTTCGTCATGCTTGGCCAGCACCTCGGACGCGCGGAAACTGCCGTCCGGCTGCATGCTGCCCAGCGTCACCACGCCCTGCCCTTCGCGGAACAGGTCCGGCAGGATGCCGGCGTAGCTCACCGCCACCGTGGCGGCGCCGTCGGTAATGCGGAAATGCACCACCGGGTGGGTGCCCTCCAGCCCGCGCTCGACGCTGCCGGCCTGCACCAGCCCGCCGAGCCGGAAGCTGCGGCCGTTATGCGGCGCCTTGGCGGCCACATCCGACGGGGCGAGGAAGAACACCATGTTGTCGCCGAACGCGGTCAGCACCAGCGCCGCGGCGGTGCCGAGGCCGAGGCCGCAGACAAGCAGCAGAATCAGACGGCGACGCTTGCGGGTCATGAACGCTTCGCTTCGGAGTCAAAGGAACGCTTCGCTCTGGGATCGATGGCGGCCAGCTTCCGCCGCGCCCGGCCCATGCGCGCCCAGGCATCGACGGAGAACACCGTCGCCACCAGCACCGTCAGCCCGTAAGCCGCAATGATGTAGGTCAAATGGGTCATGCCGCGTCGGCCTCCTGGGCGCGCGCCATCAGCAGGCCGCGGATGCGCCGTTCCATCACCGCGGCGCGGGTGCGCGCCAGCACCAGCGCCACGAAGCCGAAGAAGAACCCGGCGGCGCACAGGAACAGCGGCGCCTTCATGTCCCAGCCCATTTTGGAACTGCCGGTCAGCGTGATGGTGGCGGGCTGGTGCAGGGTGTTCCACCAATCGACGGAAAACTTGATGATCGGCAGGTTCACCGCGCCGATCAGCGCCAGAATCGCCCCCGCGCGGTAGCCGCGCTGCGGGTCGTCGAAGGCGCGCACCAGCGCGACATGCCCGAGATACAGGAAAAACAGCACGAGCACGGAGGTCAGCCGGGCATCCCACACCCACCAGGCGCCCCACATGGGCTTGCCCCACAGGCTGCCGGTGGCCAGGCACAGCGCGGTGAAGGCGGCACCGACCGGGCCGATCTCCGCCGCCGCCAGGTCGGCCAGCGGGTGGCGCCAGACCAGCGACAGCACCGAGCAGACGACCAGCGACAGGTAGCCCGACTCGGCCAGCATGGCCGCCGGCACATGCACATACATGATCCGCACCGAATCGCCCTGCTGCCAGTCGGCCGGGGCGAAGAACAGCCCCCAGACGAAGCCGGCCAGGGTGAGGCCGAGGCCGAGCACCGCCACCACCGGCAGCACCCGGCCGGACAGCCGCAGGAAGCGTCCCGGATTGGCGAAGCGATGCAGGTTGCGGCCGGCGGGTGGCGGCGTGATGGCGGTGCTGACGTCCACGTATCGTATCCTTTTGCCGCATGATAGCTGTCGGGGCTGGCGGTTTGAAGGGAGCGGGCATTACCCTAATGTCACTCCTCCCTGACAAAGGAAAGCCGATGCTGTTTGCCCTGATCTGCACCGACCGCCCGGGCAGCCTGGACCTCCGCCTGGCCACCCGCGCCGCCCATCTCGCCTTCCTGGAAACCTACCAGTCCAGGCTGGTGCATGCCGGCGCCCTGCTCGACCTGGATGGCCGCCCCTGCGGCTCGCTGCTGGTGATCGACGTGGGCGACCGCGCCGAGGCCGAGGGCTTCGCCGCCAGCGACCCCTACGCCAAGGCCGAGCTGTTCGAGAGCACCGTCATCCGGCCGTTCCGCCCCGTCTTCAAGGACGGCGAGAAGCTGGGGTGACCCCGCCACCGCCGCGGCAGTTCTGGCTGGTCAAGTCGGAACCCGATGCGTTCAGCTGGGACCAGCAGGTGGCCAACGGCGTCGAGCCCTGGACCGGCGTGCGCAACCACGCCGCCAGGCTCAACCTCAAGGCCATGCGGGTGGGCGATCTGGCGTTCTTCTACCATTCCAACATCGGCAAGGAGATCGTCGGCGTGGTCGAGGTGGCGCGCGCGGCCTATCCCGACCCGACCGCCGACAGCGGCGACTGGGTGTGCGTGGACATGCGCGCCGTGGGGCCGATGCCGGTGCCGGTGACCCTGGCGGTCCTCAAGGCCGACCCCGCTTTTGCCGGGCTGGCGCTGATCCGGCAATCGCGGCTGTCGGTCGCGCCGGTGTCGGCGGCGCACTGGCAGCTTATATGTCAACGTGGCGGCTGGAGGGGCTGAGCATGGACGCGGACCTCTACGAAACCGATTTCATCGGCTGGACCGAGCAGCAGGCCCGCCTGCTGCGGGCGGCGGCGGCGCAGCGCCCGAATTTGTCCCTCGACTGGGACCATCTGGCCGAGGAGGTCGAGGATTTGGGGAAGTCGCACCGGCGCGCCCTGTCCAGCCAGATCGGCCTGGTGATCGAGCATCTGCTCAAGCTGCAATTCTCGCCGGCCTCTCAGCCCCGCCCCGGCTGGATCGACACGATCGACCGGGCGCGCGACGAGATCGAAAGCTGGCTGGCCAGCGAGCCGGGGCTGCGCCCGCGCCTGGCCGCGATGATCGCCGACGAGGCACCTCGCGCGGCTCGCCGGGTCGCGCGCAGCCTGACACGGCACGGCGAAGACACGCCTGCTGTCTTGGCGCGGTTGAACGACGGCAGCTACACGCCCGAACAGATCACCGGCGACTGGCTGCCCCCGGAAGCCGCCGCATGACCCTGCTGCCCGACCCGAAGCTGCGCCCGCTCTGCCGGGTGGAGGACATCCCCGAGGGCGGATCGCGCGGCTTCGGCCCGGCGCGCGGCGGCTTCACCGGCCTGTTCGCGGTGCGCCGCGGCGGCCGGGTGTTCGTATATGTCAATTGCTGCCCGCATATCGGCACGCCGTTGGACTGGGCGCCCGACCGGTTCCTCTCCGCCGACGGCGCCCGCATCGTCTGCGCCACCCATGGCGCGGAATTCGCCATTGAGAACGGCGCCTGCCTGCGCGGACCCTGCCTTGGCGCCGGCCTGGAACCCGTTATGATGCGCGTCGAGGACGGCATCATCCTCGTGCCCCGGGACGCCGGACTGTAGGACCAGGCGGCGCAACCCATGGGTGGTGCCGGTTTCATTATGTCTTCAAGACGGGGAAACGTCAGAATGCCAGAAAGCCTGTTTCCGGTTCGGCCCGAGATCGCCGCCGAAGCGCATGTCAACGCCGCCCAGTACCATGAACTTTACGCCGAGGCCGAAGCCGACCCGGCCGCCTTCTGGGGCCGCGAACGCCACCGCGTCGCCTGGATCAAGGAACCCACCAAGGTCCTGTCCGGCGACTTCAACGGGGATGTGCGCGTCTCCTGGTTCGAGGACGGCACCCTGAACGCCTCGGTCTCCTGCCTCGACCGCCACCTCGCCACCCGCGGCGATCAGGTGGCCATCATCTGGGAGAGCGACGACCCCAACGTGCACACGCACGTCACCTACCGCGAGCTGCATGACAAGGTCAGCCGGCTCGGCAACGTGCTCAAGGATCTGGGCGTCGGCAAGGGCGACCGGGTCTGCATCTACCTGCCCATGGTGGTGGAAGCGGCGGTCGCCATGCTGGCCTGCGCCCGCATCGGCGCGGTCCACACCGTGGTGTTCGGCGGCTTCTCACCCGACAGCCTGGCCCAGCGCATTCAGGACGCCTCGGCCAAGGTGCTGATCACCGCCGACGAAGGCCGCCGCGGCGGGCGTAAGGTGCCGCTCAAGACCAATGCCGACGCCGCGGTGAAGCAGTGCCCCAGCATCCAGCACGTGCTGGTGGTGGCGGTCACCGGCGGCGCGGTGCCGTTCGACGCCCCGCGTGACAAATCCTACGAGCAGCTGACCGCCGCCGCCTCGCCCAACTGCCCGCCGACCGAGGTGAACGCCGAGGACCCGCTGTTCATCCTGTACACCTCCGGCAGCACCGGCAAGCCGAAGGGCGCGCTGCACACCACCGGCGGCTACATGGTCTGGGCCAGCTTCACCCATGAACTGGTGTTCGACTACAAGCCCGGCGAAATCTACTGGTGCACCGCCGATGTCGGCTGGGTGACCGGCCACACCTACATCGTCTATGGCCCGCTGGCCAACGGCGCCACCACGCTGATGTTCGAGGGCGTGCCGACCTACCCCGATGCCGGACGGTTCTGGCAGGTGGTGGACAAGCACAAGGTCAACATCTTCTACACCGCCCCCACCGCCATTCGCAGCCTGATGCGCGAGGGCGAGGGGCCGGTGAAGAAATCGTCGCGCGAGAGCCTGCGCCTGCTCGGCAGCGTCGGCGAGCCGATCAATCCCGAGGCATGGCTGTGGTACCACCGCGTGGTGGGCGACCATCGCTGCCCGATCGTCGACACCTGGTGGCAGACCGAAACCGGCGGCATCCTGATCAGCCCGCTGCCCGGCGCCACCGGCCTGAAGCCCGGCTCGGCCACCCTGCCGCTGCCCGGCGTGCTGCCGGTGATCGTCGACGCCGACGGCCATGAACTGGCCGGCGCGGCCGAGGGCAATCTGTGCATCAAGCACCCCTGGCCCGGCATCATGCGCACCCTGTTCGGCGACCACCAACGCTTCGTGCAGACCTATTTCACTACCTTCAAGGGCTACTACTTCACCGGCGACGGCGCCCGGCGCGACGAGGACGGCTACTTCTGGATCACCGGCCGGGTGGACGACGTGATCAACGTCTCCGGCCATCGCATGGGCACGGCCGAAGTGGAAAGCGCGCTGGTGGCGCACCACAAGGTGGCCGAGGCCGCCGTGGTGGGCTTCCCGCACGACATCAAGGGCCAGGGCATCTACGCCTACGTCACCCTGAAATCGGGCGAGGAGCCCACCGAGGAACTGCGCAAGGAGCTGATCGCCTGGGTGCGCAAGGAGATCGGCCCGATCGCCGCCCCCGACGCCATCCAGTGGGCGCCGGGCCTGCCCAAAACCCGCAGCGGCAAGATCATGCGCCGCATCCTGCGCAAGATCGCCGCCAACGAAACCGAAGGTCTTGGCGACACCTCCACTCTCGCCGATCCGGCGGTGGTGGCCGAGCTGGTGGAAAACCGGGCCGGCTGAGCAGTCGCTTGCAGCTTCTGCATGTCACGGGGGGCGCGAGCCCCCCGTTTCATTTTTGCCGCGCCGCCCCCCTCGCGCCGTATTGCTTTGGCGCCGTTGCCCGCCATCCCAATCTGTCAGTATCGCCACCCCGCCATGCTGATCGAGGAGTTCGGAATTGATCCCGTGATCCTGCGCCCCGCCAGTGCCGCCGACGCCGGCGAAGTCGCCGATATCGACCACGCCGCCCGCCTGTCCGCACTGCCCGATGTCCGCTGGCCGCATACGCCATCGGAGAAGCGCCACTGGATCGCCGAAACCCTGATCCCTTCCGGCGGCGTGCACGTCGCCGTCGAGGGTGGCCACGTGGTGGGCTACGTCGCGCTGCGCGAATCCTGGGTGGACCAGCTATACGTGCTTCCCGGCCAATGGCGGCACGGCATCGGCCGCGCCCTGCTGCAACTGGCCAAGGAACGCTATCCGCGCGGGCTGACCCTGTATTGCTTCCATTGCAGCCCGGCCGCGCGCCGATTCTACGAAAGCCAGGGCTTCACCGGCGCGGCCGCCGGCAACGGCGCGATCAACACCGGCGATGACTCAGACATGCTGTTCGGCTGGTGTGGCGGCGCGGAAGGCGAAGGCCAGGGCGCTGCCCTGGACCCGGCAGGGGGCAGTGGCCCCCCGCACCCCGTCACCTGATCGAAACCGCCGTCCGCGCCACGATGTGCATCGCTTCGGGAGTGTTGCATGGCCGACGATGTTGCCGGGCCTGCGAGCCTGGCTTTCCGCATTTCATGCGGCCAGGCAGAGAGTCTGGAGGACTCGATTTAGCGAGCGCGCTGGATGGAACCGATTACTTTGCTCGCGCGAGGTGAACTGCCAGCACTGCTCGACGCGGCAGCGCGCCGACGGGGGCCGGGAATACTTCCACGCCTTCCTGCGGGCCAGTGTCGTCGCGCCAAGCCACTGGCCGGCGAAGTCCTAAGCGCCACGGATCACCACACGACCTGGTGACCTGGTTTGGCATTGTTCCGTGCGAGCACCTGCGACGTCCACTCGGTCACCGCCATGAAGCGCGGTGCCAGGAAGTGATAGGTGCGGTCCATCAGGCTGGACTGGATTCCGGCGGGGGCTTGGTCCCAGGCGTCCAGGATCGGTTCCCACGCCCGCAGACTGCAGAACAGCCAGTCGCGGCGGGAACGGATGAAGGCGCGGTGGGTTTCGATATTTTGCAACGCCGGCATCACTTCGCTGCTCGCCGCGTCCAACTCGTCGAAGCGCAGGTCGAGCTGTTTCAGCGCCGTCGTGATGAGCCGGTGCACCTGGCTCAGCGTCACCGTCGTCGAGCCGGTGGCCGGCGATACGCGGGTCAGCCGCACGATCTTGGCGGCCGTCAATCTGACCCGGCGCAGCAGCCGGTCGCGCAGCGCCTCGATGTAGGCCAGTTCCTCGGCGAGGCTCTCGACCATCCGTATCACCTCCTCCCTGTCCGCGGCGCCAAGTTCCTTGGCGGCACGGTCGAACGCTTCCTGCACCTGCTGGCGCACCCGCGGATCATCTTCCGCGTGCAGGAGGCGCTCGGGGCTGAACTCCGCGTTCGCCGTCCCCGCTCCGGCGTTCAGCCACGCCACCAGTTGCAGGCGCAGCTTGGCGGTGGCAAGCCGCAGATGCGCGGGCGCCGGCTGCCAGCTTGCCTTGCCGCTCAGCACCTCGGAGGGCAGCGGATCGCCGGGGCGCAGGCAGACGACGAAGTCGAGGGCGCGGGCGATCAACCCCAGCATCCGGCCGTCGGGGGAGTCGTCGGCGATGCCAAACTCGGCCTGCAGCGACGCCAGCGAAACCGCCGCGTTGTTCTCGCCGAGGGTGACGACCATCATCGGCAGGTCGCCGCCTTCGGCGCGACGGAACAGCGGCGCCGAAAGCACGGAAAACATGCGGTGCTCAAGGATGCAATGGTCCGGCGTTGAATCGCCGGGGACGTCACTCATGCGAGCCTCCACAACAATGCCCGGGAGATGCTCAGGGAAGCGCCGCAATTGTTAACCCGCGGCGATGAACACACCCTGCCGCCAGTGCCAGCGCGAAACGGCAACCTATCCCTGGCCGGCCCGCCTGACCGCGACCTGCGCCAGTGCCGCCCAGTCGCTGTCCGCCCCGCCATGGGCGATGCCATCGAGCAGGTTGTCCTTCAGCACGCCGGCGAAGGGCAGCGGCACATGCGCCGCCTCGGCCGCTTCCAGCGCCAGCCTTATGTCCTTGAGGCCGAGCGTCATTTTGAACCCGGCCGGCAGAAAGCGCCGCTCGGCGATCAGGGCGCCATAGCCCTTGTACACCGGGGCGGCGAACAGCGTGGCGGCGATCATCTCCAGGAACGCGGCGGCCGGAACGTCGAAGCCGGCGGCCAGGGTGGAGGCTTCCGCCATCGCCTCGATCGCGCTGGCGATCATGAAGTTGGCGGCCAGCTTCACCGCGTTCGCCTGTTCGGGGCGCTCGCCGAAGCGCCAGGTCTTCTGGCCGATCGTATCCAGCAGCGGCTGGACCCGGTCGATCAGCTCGGCCGGCCCGGCGGCCAGGATGTTCAGCCGGCCGGCGGCGGCGACATCCGGCCGGCCGAGCACCGGTGCGGCGACATAGCCGACGCCGTGCCGCGCGTGCAGCGCCGCCATTTCCCGCGCGAACGCCACCGACACCGTCGCCATGTTGACATGCACCGCGCCGGCGGCGAGGGCGTCCAGCGCGCCGCCGTCCACGATCGCCGCCCGCGTCGCCGCGTCGTCGGCCAGCATGGAGAACAGCACCTCGGCCTGCGCCGCCCCCGCCGGGCTGGCGGCGGCTTCGGCGCCCCGCGCGACCAGGGCGGCGACCGGACCCGGGGAGCGGTTCCAGACGCGCACATGCTGCCCGGCGCGGACCAGGTTGGCCGCGATCGCCGCCCCCATCGTCCCCAGGCCGATGAAACCTGTCGTCATGCACACTCTCCCGTGTTCGCAACCGCGGCCAGGCATCCGGCCGCCACGGGCACAGGCGCCGCCGGCGGTGGTCCGGGCCTGTGCCTATCGCAACCCCGCGCAGTCGTCAGGTGGCGGAACGCCGGCGAACCGGTCGGCGATCCAGCTTGCCGCGGCGCCGGCGCTGCCTGTAGCCGCTTTGTAATGGTCAACCCCGGGCATGGCGAGATAACGCACCGCAATGTGTTCCCGGCAGAGGCGGCGGGCGAAGTCGCGCGTGAACGCCGGCGGGATGACCGGATCGTCCAGCCCTTGCGCCAGGAACACCGGCACCTCGCCGGGTCGTGGCGTCGGCGCGTTTTCCGCCAGCAGCGTTTGCCAGCGCAAGTCGGGGGTGGCGGCCTGGCTTTGCAGCGGCGCCGCGTCGGCCAGCAGGCGCTGCAACTCCACGGCACTTTCCAGGCAATCCCGGGCGGTGCGCTCGATGGCCGGGCGGGTGGCGGGCGGCACGATCCCGTCCGGATCGGCGCCGAACAGCCGCGACCATGACCAGATGGTGTAGGACAGCAGGGCGCCGCGGAGCGGATTGCCGCCGGGCTGGCCCGCCAGTGCCGCCACGTCGGTGGCCGGCGCCGCCGCCGCGACCCCGACCAGTTGCAACTCCGGCGCGTAGTCGCGGGCGCGTTCGGCGGTGAACAAGGCCGCGTGGCCGCCTTGCGAGTGCCCCCAGGCGGCAAAGCGGGACCCCGCCTGCACACCGGGCAGTTGCCGGGCGGCCCGTACCGAATCGAGCGCCGCCCGTGCCTCGCTGGCACCGACCAGATACGGATGCGTGCCCGGGCTGCCCAGCCCGGGATAGTCGGTTGCCACCACGGCGTAGCCGGCGGCGAGAAATTCGGTCAGCCCCTGAATCTGCGCGAACGGGGAGGGGCCTGAACTCGGCGCACAGGCGCGGTCAACGCCGGTCGTGGGATGCAGCCAGACCAACACCGGCCGGCCACCCGGCGGCGCGGCGCCCGGCGGCACGATGACGAGGCCGGACACGGTCACCGGCGTGCCATCCGGTGCGGTCGAGCCATACAGCATGCGGGTGGCTACTGCCCCGACCGGCGCACCGGGGAAGGGCTCGGCGCGCAGGAGGTCGCCGGCGCGATTGTGGCTCGAAACTTCCATCGGGCGGTCCGGGCCTGGAAGTGGCGCCGCACAGGCGGCCAGCAGCACGGCGACAAGCAGGATGGCGACAAGCTGGACCGGGTGGTCGCTGCTGACCAGGCAGGCGCCTTGAAGCCGCTTCCTGACCCACGACAGGATATATCGCACTCGCATCCCTCCGTCGCTTCGGCATTGCCCGGTGCCGGGCAGGCGGCCGCAAAATCGTTCAGGTGCGGCCGGATGCTGCGCGGCCTGGCCTTGCGGCGCCTTGTCGGATGCGGGAAAATTCGGTCAAGTGCCGCGCTGAGCGCAGAACATGCGGTGCAGGCTAAGGTGGATGGCGCGACAGATGGCCGGAGCGGCGGGATTCGAGCCCACGCCCCCCAGTCAGCGAGCGGCGCATTTTTGCTGCCAGTGGAAGCATTCGTAAGCCATAACGGCCAATTATAACTTACTGAAGTCGGCTCTATAAAAATGCGGACCCGCAATCGCTTCCATAGTGCGCCGCCGCGGGCCACCGTAGCCATTTGCTTCCACCGCTTCCCCGGTGCTTCCACGGCGCCCTCCATGCCGAAGCTGACGAAAACCATGATTGGCAAGCTCGGGTGCCCTCCCGACAAGGCCGAAGCGTTCCATTGGGATGGCGACGTGCCCGGGTTCGGCTTGCGGGTTCGGGCCAGCGGCGTCCGGCGGTGGATCGTACAGTACCGCACCGGATCAGGCCAGCGGCGAGTCCCGCTGGGCGACCCGGCCGCTGTGCCGCCCGACAAGGCCCGGGACCGCGCGAAGGAAATGCTCGCCCAGGTGAGGCTCGGCCAGGACCCGCAGGCCGAGCGCAAGGCCGAGAGGCAGGCGGTGCGCGTCGGCGCTCTGGTTGACGCCAGTAGCCCCTATAGCCGCGACCACATCCGCCGCTTCGGCCGGTTCGCCATCGATATGGACGACCTGCCGGCTCCTCTCAATCCGCAGCCGTTTCCGTTCGAGGTGGCCTTGTGACCACTTTTTACACGTTTATGCCGCGTGCCGGATTATGCCGCGCAGGGCGTCCCATTGCAGCAGGACGCCCCCTTTTGTCGTGATCAGCGCGGCATAATCACAAGGCGGCCAGGAAGGCCAGGAGCTTGTCGTCGGG
>Ga0302320_10002866_pt1 | contig 40352 bp, 23 predicted proteins | sample Bog_T0_3_FD_202130 | JGI IMG/M metagenome (GOLD analysis project Ga0302320, IMG submission 202130) | Peat permafrost microbial communities from Stordalen Mire near Abisko, Sweden - Bog_T0_3 | ecosystem: Environmental > Terrestrial > Soil > Wetlands > Peat | place: Sweden: Abisko, Stordalen Mire... | reverse complement strand
TTTGCAGCACCACCTGCAAATGGACTTATCTCGGCCACCGCGGGGTGGACGGAGCGGGATGGGATGCGAGCTATTTTAAAGCCATCGGCCTGGGTGATCTTGCGGCCGAGGGATTCAAGCGCATCGGCACGCGGGTGCGTCCCATGGGAGAACCGATTGGGCAGGGGCTGAGCGAACAAGCGGCTCGGGAACTGGGACTCCACGCGGGTACGCCGGTGGGCGTATCGATCATCGACGCGCATGCTGGAGGCCTCGGCATGTTGGGCGCCCCGATCGGGAGCCGCAAAGTCACGGCCAAATCCCTGGAAACGCGACTTGCGCTCATTGGGGGAACTTCCTCCTGCCACATGGCCGTTTCTTCCAAGCCGTTATTTATCCGCGGGATTTGGGGTCCCTATTTTTCCGCGATGATCCCCGGCCTGTGGCTGACCGAAGGCGGTCAATCGGCCACGGGCGCGCTCATCGATCATGTGATCTATTCCCACGCCGCCGCCGCCAGCCTCCAAGCCGAGGCCAAGGCGCAAAACAAGACCATTTATGAGCTATTGAATGCGAGGCTCGATGCATTGGCGCGAAGCGAAGGGCGGATCCATCCCGCGCAGCTCACAAATGATCTCCACATCCAGCCCGACTTCCACGGCAATCGATCCCCGCGCGCCAACCCCACCCTCCGGGGAACCATGGCGGGCCTGTCGCTCTCCGCCACCGCGGACGATCTGGCGCGACAGTATCTGGCGGCCATTCAAGCCGTCGCTTATGGCACACGCCATATTCTTGAGGAAATGAACAAGAAGGGTTACGCCATTCAAACGCTGCTGGCCTGCGGCGGCGGCACGAAAAACCCCGTCTTCCTGCGCGAGCATGCCGACATTACCGGTTGCTCTATTGTATTGCCCAAGGAACCGGAAGCTGTCTTGCTTGGCGCAGCCGTATTGGGCGCGGTGGCGGCAGGCCGTTACCCTTCCGTACTTGCGGCGATGAATGCCATGAATGCGGCGGATAAGGTTATCGCTCCCGCCAAGGGACGCATCGCGAAATATCATGATCGCAAATATCGCGTTTTTCACCGGATGCACCACGACTTCCTAAACTATCGGCAAATGATGCTGACGGAGTAGTGCCGTTTGACTCCGCCCATCGCAAAATTATAACAACACCACGCACAACCCATATGAAAAACACCATCTATCTCGTCGCCAGCGGCGATCTCCGCATTTCCGCCAATCAACAATGTCAGGAGGCCCAGGCCGCCCTCGAAAAAGATCTGACCGCCGCCATTAAAAAAGAAGGCTACACAGTCAAGCGCGCCCACCCCTACGACAAGACGAAGAAGCATGGTTTCATCGACAGCCAGAAATATGGCATGGAAGTTTTCAGCAATATCCCGGCCGACGCGCCGCTCATCGTCGCCGAAGCCGTCTGGCAGTACAGCCATCATGTGCTCGCCGGACTTACGACCCATCGCGGCCCCATCCTTACCGTTGCGAATTGGAGCGGCACATGGCCCGGACTCGTCGGCATGCTCAATCTCAACGGCTCGCTGACGAAGGCGCGCGTCACCTACAGCACCCTCTGGAGCGAAGATTTCACTGACGAGCCCTTTCTCAAGGGCCTTCGTTCATGGCTTAAGACCGGCAAGGTGAGCCATGACACGTCGCACGTAAAGCCGCTCAAAAAGGTGAAAATTCCCGCCGCCGCCGCCAAAATCGGGCGCGCTTTTGCGCAACGCCTCAAGCACGAGAAGTTGATTATGGGCGTTTTCGACGAAGGCTGCATGGGCATGTTCAATGCGATCATCCCCGACGAACTCCTCCACGCGACTGGCGTTTTCAAGGAGCGGCTCAGCCAGTCCGCCCTTTACGCGAAGACGCGGACGATCAAGGACGAGGAAGCGCGCGCGGTTTACGACTGGCTGCTGGCCAAGGGCATGAAGTTCAACCTCGGCACCGACGAGGCGACGGAATTGACCGAGGCGCAGGTGCTCCAACAGTGCAAGATGTACATCGCCGCGGCGCGCATTGCCGCCGAGTTCGGCGCGGCGACCATCGGCATCCAATACCAGCAGGGGCTGAAGGACCTCGCGCCCGCGTCCGATCTCGTCGAGGGCTTGCTCAATAATGTGAGCCGCCCTCCCGTCTTCGATGAAGTCACCGGCAAGGAACTTTTCAAGGGCGAAGCGCTGCCCCATTTCAACGAAGTCGATGAATGCGCCGGACTCGATGGCGTGGTGACTTACAAATTGTGGCGGGAACTCGGTTACCCGCCGGAAAATACGCTCCACGACATTCGCTGGGGCCGCCAATACAAGGACAAGAACCTCGACGCCTATGTGTGGGTGCTTCTGATTTCCGGGGCCGTCCCGCCCGCGCACCTGATCGGCGGTTACAAAGGCGCGTCGAGCGAGCGCCAGCCCGCGATGTACTTCCGCCTCGGTGGCGGCACGGTCAAGGGCGTCAGCAAACCGGGCTGGATCGTCTGGAGCCGCGTTTTCGTGGAAAGCGGCAAGCTCAAGTTCGATACGGGGCTGGCCGAAGTCGTCAAGCTTCCGCAGGCGGAAACCGACGAGCGTTGGAAGCTCACCACACCGCAATGGCCGATCATGCACGCCGTGCTTCAGGGAGTTTCGCGCGACCAAATGATGGCGCGCCACAAGAGCAATCACATCCATGTCGTCTACGCGCCAGACAAAGCCGCCGCCAAAAACGGCCTCTTCGTCAAGGCTGCCGCGATGGCGGAACTCGGCCTTGATGTTTCCGTTTGCGGAAAAGTATAAGCCAATTCCCGGCGAGAAAAACTCGCCGGGATCGAAACTGGGACCACAACTCAAAACTCTTCAATCCTTGATGAGAGCATTGATGTTAAGAATTGAGTTGTGGCCTCGATCCTGACGAGCGGGCAATCGAAAAAACTGCGCAATTGATGGCGCAAACCTTCATCCATAACCTCCAGCCCCCTGCCGCGACCAACTCCACCCTATTATGATCATCGTTCAATCTTATCCCATCGCGGTAACCATGTGTTTTATCACCATGATCTGTTGGGGGTCGTGGGCCAACACGCAAAAGCTTGCCGGAAAGGAGTGGGGGTTTCAGCTTTTCTATTGGGACTACGCCATTGGCGTTTTACTTTTGTCACTGGCGCTGGCCTTCACGGCCGGCAGCATGGGGCATTCCGGCCGCAGTTTTCTCCCGGACATCGCGCAAGCGGATTCCCGCTGGCTCGGTTCAGCTCTTTTGGGCGGAGTGATTTTTAATCTTTCCAATATCCTTCTTGTCGCCGCCATCGACATTGCCGGACTGGCCGTGGCCTTCCCGGTCGGAGTCGGGCTGGCGCTGGTCATCGGGGTCATAACCACTTACTGGAGCAAGCCGGAGGGGAATGTGCCGATGCTGGCGCTGGGGGTTGCGGGCATCATGATCGCCATTGTGCTGGATGCATTGGCCTATAAGAAACTCATGTCGCGAGAGAGCAAAACTCCGTTTAAAGGCATTATCCTGTCCATTGTCGCAGGTGTGTTGATGGGATGGTTTTTCAGCTTTGTGGCCAAATCAATCGGCCAGATTGATTTTGTCACGGGCAATCTGGAAGCAGGAAAACTGAGTCCTTATACCGCCATCGTCCTTTTTTCAACGGGCGTCTTATTGTCCAATTTTGTCTGGAACAGTATCGTCATGGCCCGGCCTTTTGTCGGGGAACCTGTTACCTATCGAGATTACTTCACCAAGGGGACGCTGCGCCTGCATGTCATTGGCATTCTTGGAGGCGCGATCTGGAATTTGGGGATGTCTTTTTGCATTCTGGCAAGTCATGCGGCAGGCCCCGCCCTTTCTTATGGCCTGGGACAGGGAGCAACCATGATCGGTGCCTTCTGGGGGGTGTTTGTCTGGAAGGAATTTCAGGGGGCTCCTTCGGGCACGAACCGGCTGCTGACCGCCATGTTTTTCTTTTACCTCCTCGGCCTGGGCATTCTCATCGCCTCAAAATCCTGAATTTCACTCTTATGGCAAAAAAAAAGATCCTTGTCATCGGCAGTTCCAATACCGACATGATCGTCTCGCTCGATCATCTCCCCAAGCCCGGCGAGACGATTTTAGGTGGTGAATTTCACACTTCAGCCGGAGGCAAGGGGGCCAACCAGGCGGTCGGCGCGGCCCGCGCCGGGGGAGCCGTAACCTTTATCGCGCGCTTGGGGAAGGATAGCTGGGGAGATGATGCCCTGGCCGGATTTATCAAGGATCGCATCAACGTGCAGCATGTCATCCGCGACGATTCCAGTCCTTCCGGGGTTGCCCTGATTTTTGTTTCCAAAACAGGTGAGAATAGTATCGCCGTCGCGGGCGGCGCCAATAATCGGCTTTCCGTCTCGGACATAAAAAAAGCCGCCCCGGCGATTGCGGCCGCCGACTTGATCATCATGCAACTCGAAACGCCACTGGCAACAGTCGAGGCGGCGGTGGCGCTAGCGGCCAAGAAAGGCATTCCCGTCATTCTTAATCCGGCCCCGGCACAACCTCTGCCCAACCGCCTTCTGCAACATATTTCCATTTTGACTCCGAATGAGACGGAGGCGGAACTCCTTACGGGAATCCAAGTCACCGATCTGAAGGCCGCAGCGCGAGCCGCCGAACTTTTGTTAAAGCGAGGTGTGCAGACCGTTATTTTAACCTTGGGTGCCCGGGGAGCCTGGGTCGCAACGAAGGAAATCCGGCAGCACGTCCCGGGTTTTAAAGTGAAAGCCGTCGATGCCACCGCAGCCGGGGACACCTTCAACGGAGCTTTGGCCGTGGCGTTGGCTGAGGGTAAGACATTGTTGCAAGCCGTTCGCTTTGGCAATGCCGCCGCCGCTCTTTCGGTTACGAAAAAAGGGGCCCAGCTTTCCGTTCCAAAACGCACGGAAATCGATCTCTTTCTTCAAAGATCATGACGCGCCAAAAACATCAAGAAGGCTCCAAAGAAAATAATGTGGAAAAAGCGGAAAGCCGCCTGATTTCCGCAGGCCGCATCGCATTAACGGGCGACCCTCGTTGTCGGATGGCCGTGACGCAAACTTCGACGTACTGCCTGTGGCGCATGCTTTTCGTCGTGTTGGTTGCGGCCCTTTTAACGGACCGGATACACGCCCAGAGCTTCGACATCGCAAAAGGAGGCGAGACCATCGAAGGGCCGCCGCCGACAATGAATCATGCGGCATGGCTGCAGGCGTTGCAGCAATGGCGCGAAGCGAAAAAGACGGAGATTAATTACAACGGCGATCTCTATGGCCGTCCCGAGTTTAAGTGGACCCAGGGCAATTTCATCCAACCGCAAATGATGGTGGAGGATCGCTATTTCTACGATCCGACGACCCAAAAATATACGGTCGATCGGTATCTCGATGATCTCGCGTCGCGCTATGGCGGGATCGACTCGGTGCTGATCTGGCCGGTATATCCAAATGTGGGGATCGATAATCGCAGCCAGCATGATCTTTTGCGCGATCTGCCGGGCGGCTATGCGGGCGTGAAGGCGATGATCGACGATTTCCACCGACGTGGCGTCCATGTCCTCTTCCCGATGATGCCGTGGGAGGCGGGCACACGCGCGGAAGGGTTGCCGCTGAAGGATGCGGTGGCGCGGAATTTCAAGGAGGCCGGAATCGACGGCGTGAACGGCGACACGATGAATAATATCGGGCCGGAGTTCCTGGCCGCGGCTGATGCGGCGGGGCATCCTTTGGCCTTTGAACCCGAGGGCGGAATCAGCAACCTGGCGAACATTCAGTACGACGCGATGAACTGGGGGTACTGGCCGCGTCCGCACATGCCGTCGGTCGACCGGTACAAGTGGATCGAGCCGCGGCATCTGACCAATATTTGCGAGCGATGGGCGAAGAATCATATCGACGGGCTGCAGATGGCGTTTTTCAACGGCGACGGTTTCGAGAGCTGGGAAAATGTATGGGGTATTTGGAACGGGATTACGCCGCGTGACGCGGAGGCGATCCGGCGGGTGGCGACGGTTGAGCGCGGACTGGCCGATTGTCTGGTTAGCCCTGACTGGGAACCGCTGGTGCCGATGCTTCAGCCCGACATTTATGCGAGCCGATTTCCCTTGGGCGAACGCACAGCATGGCTGATCGTGAATCGCTCGGCCAGGAATTTGGACGGCGCGCAAATGTCGGTGCCATTCAAGCTGGGAATGAAATTTTACGACGTATGGCACGGGCAGGAATTGACGCCGCAAGTGACCGGCGACACGGCAACGCTTTCGTTTCCAATCGAGACGTACGGTTTTGGCGCGGTGATGGAGATGCCCGATGCGCCGTCCGCCGATTTGCAGAAGCTATTGGCGCGGATGGCGGAGCTTTCCCAAAAAAGGCTGACCGATTTTTCGAACCAGTGGACGCCCCTGACGCAGCAACTGGTCGAGATTGCGCCGACCACGCCCGCGACGTCAGCGCCGGACGGGATGGCGCTGATTCCTGACGCGACTTTTCATTTTAAGGTGCATGGCGTCGAGATCGAGGGTTGGGGGCCGATTCCTGCGGGAAACAAGCCCGGCGTGGATGTTCAGTATCCCGGCGAGTCGACGCCGATGCTTGCGCATGAATACGATGTGCCGATCAAGGCGTTCTACATCGACAAGTACCCGGTGACGAACGAGCAGTTTAAAGCGTTTCTCGACGCGACTCATTACCATCCGGCGGACGACCATAATTTCCTCCAGGATTGGACAAACGGGACTTTCCCCGATGGCTGGGCCAAAAAACCCGTAACGTGGATATCCATCGAGGATGCGCGCTCCTACGCGTCGTGGGCGGGCAAGCGCCTGCCGCACGAGTGGGAGTGGCAGTACGCCGCGCAGGGAAGCGATGGGCGGCTCTATCCGTGGGGGACTGCGCCCGATCCGGCGGCGATTCCGCATCCGGAGAACGGGCATGATTTGCGCGGACCGACCGATGTCGATGCGTTTCCGAAAGGGGCGAGTCCATTCGGCGTCATGGACATGGCGGGCAATGTGTGGCAGTGGACGGACGAATACCAGGATGAGCACACGCGGGCGGCGATTGTGCGCGGCGGGAGCTATTACCGGCCCGGCGGTTCCTTGTGGTACTTCCCGCAAAACACGACGCTCGATCAGCATGGCAAGTATCTGCTCATGTGTCCCGGCAAAGACCGCGCGGGGACGCTGGGGTTCCGCTGCGCGAAGGATAAGTAGATAATCCGCTGACCACTGCCAAACCCAAGGAAAGGCATCCCATGAAATCTTTCAAAATAGGGAACACCTTCCGATGCGGTTTTCCATTCCCACGCTTTCTTCTCGTTTTATCGATCGTCCTCGTGTCGATGATTCACGGAGCGCCTGAATCGGTGAAAACGCAGGGGCAGGAAAATGCTTTTTATCCCAATAACCGCGCTCCGCTGCTCCAGACACAATACGTCAAACTTCCCCTGGGAGCGGTGAAGCCGCAGGGCTGGCTGCGCGACCAATTAGTTGTCGAAGCAAACGGCCTGCCCGGCCACTTGCAGGAGGTTTGGGGCGTGATCAAGACGAGCGCGTGGAAAGGGGATGCAGGCGCAAATGTTACTCCGGAACCATGCTATGCACGGTTTTGCCCACGATGGATGGAGGGATTGATCCTCCTTTCTTACGAGCTGGACGATCAGCATTTAAAGGACATCACCGATCCGTACATGCAGTACATCCTCAACGTCCAGGATCTCTCCACTGTCACTCCCAGCCTGACCGGCTGGGCGCACCTGGGAAGGGTGCTTCCCGATTATTATGAAGCCACCCATGATGAGCGGGCCGTCAAGCTGGCCCGGAAAATACTCGACTATGGTGATTCGGTGAAAGATTCAAAACAACAAGCCATCGTTATTCCAGGGCGGGTTGGCATGTTGCTTAGTTTTAGCTGGTGGTATTACAACCATACCGGCGATTCGGATATACCGGATCTCGTGGACCGCTGCGCGAAAAAGGATGCGGATCAGTACCGGGACTATTTTGCTGATTTCCAGCATAAGGACAAGACCGCCCAACCCGGTTTTCCAACCAAGCCGGGGGAAAGCGGATTGCAGGGAGTTGATGTCACCCAGTCGGTTCTATACCCGGTCATGTATTATCTTAAATCCAAGGATGAATCTTACAAAAACAGCCTGTTTCAGGGGATAGCCAGCCTCGATAAATTCGATGGCCAGGTGACCGGAAGATGGAATGCCGACGAATGGCTTGCGGGTAACAGTCCGACCTCGGGGACCGAATTGTGCGACATTGAGGAATTGAGTTATTGTTTGGAGAAGGACTTTGAGGCCCTGGGAGATGTCTCTTTGCCAGATCGCCTGGAGAAATTAATCTTCAACGCCTTTCCCGGCACGATGATGCCAGACATGTGGGCGCATCAGTACGATCAGCAAGCGAACCAGGTACTCGTCTCTGTCGATGCCAGACCCTGGCATAACAATGGCAAGGACGCCAACATCTATGGTTTTTCCCCCAATTATCCCTGCTGTTTGGCGAACATGGGTTCTCCGTTCCCGCGTTATGTCGAATATATGTGGATGGCGAGCAATGATAATGGCTTGGCAGCCGTTGCGTATGGCCCCAGCGAGGTGACGGCCCGAGTGGCGGATGACGCGACGGTCGCTATCACGGAAGAGACCAATTATCCTTTTGAGGACACCATTAAATTCACCGTTAAGAGCGACAAGCCAGCCGCCTTTCCGATCTACTTCAGAATACCGTCCTGGGCGGATCAAGCCGAGTTGTCGGTGGCGGGGGATGCCCAACCGGGCCATCCGGTGAAGGGCACGATGGTCAAAATTGTGCGCACATGGAAATCCGGTGATGTGGTCAATCTCGCTTTCCATGCCGTGGTGCGCACGGAAACGCACCGGAATAATTCCGTGTCCATTGCCTGGGGCCCGCTCTATTTTGTCGAAAGAATCGGAGAAGCTTTTTCGAAGACCAAGGCACGTGACGACAGGCTCGTGCTCCCGCATCATCCGCTGGGAGTTGTCGATTGGCGCATCGATCCGACCACCGATTGGAACTATGCGTTGGATATCGACCGGAACCATCCTGAGTGTACCAAAGTAACCAACAAAATCAGCGCCCTGCCTTTTGCCCAGAAGGGAGAGCCGGTGTGGCTACCAGGCGCAGACAGCTACAAACCATGGACGGATGATGTTCCCATCGTCTTGAGCATGAAAGCCAGGAAGGTCGATTGGAACATGAATGGAGCCAATGCGGGCGAGGTTCCTCTCAGCCCGGTTCAGGCGACGGGCGGCGATACGACCATTGAATTAATTCCTTATGGTTGCTCCCGGCTGAGAATATCGGAGTTCCCGACCGTCAATTGACATCATTACCTCCTATCTTATTGACCTCATTACCTCCCTATCTTGTCCCAGCTCTGGGGATCGCAGCGTTTATGACGCTCGCGCTCGCTCCTGCCCCAGCTCACGCGCAGGAGCAGCCGGTGATTCCCGTGGGCCTCGACGCTTACCGAATGTGGGATCACTGGGCCGATCAAAGAATTGGTGAGCGGGCGTACATGCGGAGCACCTACGACCGGACCGGAGGAAATTATGACAGCGACTCTGGAAATTTTCTTTTTCAGCCAAGCGACGAAGCCAGTGTGCCGCTCGATGTCGAAGGCCCGGGCATCCTCTGTTTTTCCAGATTCAACCATTGGCACGGAAGTCCTTGGAATTTCATCCTCGATGGCAAAGACCATGTCATCAAGGAAACCAATACTGATGATCCCATGCACCGGAAAGAGCCTGCCTTTTTCCTGCCCGAAGGCATTTTTACCGAGCCATTCGATTACACCTGGACGACCACAAAAGGTGCCGACCTCCTCTGGACGCCGATGGAGTTTGCCAAGTCACTGCGCATTGCGTATGGCCATACGACCTACGGCACGGGCTATTTCATCTACGACCAGTTCGTGCCTGGCACGAAGCTTTCCCATCCGCTAAAGACTTGGGCCAGCGATCCTCCCGCCCAGGATGTCGCTGATTTAATCGACCACGCAGGTGGCGATCTTCTTCCACCGGACGGTTCGCCCGAGGCGCAAAAGATGCATCTGACCGGCGAGAGTGGCAGTGTTGTGGTTCCGAAAGATGGGCTTGTTTCTGTCGTACAACTGGCCTTGGGGCCCGGAGTCGTGCGTGCCATCGATTTCTCCGTCCCGACCGCCGATGCGCTTGGCTTCGGACGGGACACATTACGCATCACATGGGACGATCGCTCTCAACCCTCCGTTGAGGCACCCGTGGCTCTTTTCTTCGGCGCGGGAACCCTCTACAACCGCGCCAATACCGAGTATCTAGTGAAAGCATTTCCGGTTCACATCCGTTTCAAGGACGACCGAGCGGAGCTGGCCTGCTATTTTCCGATGCCCTTTTTCAAGTCAGCGCGAATCGAACTGGTGGGCAACGGCGAGATGCCCTTGGAAGATGTGAAGTGGAGGGTCCGCCAGACGCCCAATGCAGAGGCACCCAATCAAGTCGGGTACTTTCACGCCACCTATCGTGATCACGACACACCTGAGCAGGGTCGGGACTTGGTACTCCTGGACACCCGCCATACGGAAGGCACCGACGACTGGTCCGGCGCCTTCGTTGGCACCTCGTTCATCTTTTCCGATCAAGCCAAACTTGGCACGCTGGAGGGTGATCCCCGTTTTTTCTTCGACGACAGCCAGACGCCTCAGGCTCAGGGAACCGGCACGGAGGAGTGGGGTGGCGGTGGTGATTATTGGGGTGGCAAAACGATGTCTCTCCCCTTCGCAGGCCATCCCACCGGCGCGCCCAAAGCAGAGTTGGCGCTAAACGACGATGACAAGATCGAGTCGGCCTATCGTTTCCTGCTCGCCGATCTGATGCCCTTCGGCAAGCGTGCCGTCATCCAACTCGAACACGGAGGCACCGATGATTCCCAGGAGCATTATCGCACGGTGACCTACTGGTATGGAATTCCCGCCCCCTCGCTAATCAAGACCGACACTCTTCAGCTCGGTGATGCGGCGAGCGAAAAAGCCCATGATTATCTCTCGCCGGATGCCTCGGCGCCCTATCCGATCACGTCTCTTTACGAAACGGGCGTCGACACACTCCATGGCCAGGTCATCTATTCGCCGACCGACGACAAGGGGCGCAAAACAACGGGGGTCTCGGAATTTACGTTGAAGATCGATCCACAAAACCTTGGTGTTATGCTGCGCCGCAAGCTTGATTACTCTTTTCCAAACCAACGCGCGGAAGTCTTCGTTGCCGACGCTGGCAACGCGGGCAGCGCCTCGTCCCAAAACTGGCAGCCTGCGGGCGTCTGGTACCTGGCAGGCTCAAATACTGTCGTTCATTCGCACCCCAAGGCGGAACTTGCGCCACCCGAGCACAAGATCATCGTTTCCAACCGGCGTTTTCGCGATGACGAATTTTTGCTGCCCAGGGACTTGACCGCGGGCCGGTCGGCGATTCGAATCCAAGTCAAATTTACACCTGTCCACATACCGCTCTTTCCGGGCAACCCGGAGCCGGAACTCGCCTGGAGCGAAATTCGATACGACGCCTACAGCTACGTCATGCCCGCTTTCACAGTTGACGCGAAGCCGACAAGCCTTTCGAAGTAGCGGAAACGGTAGCGCATGGCGGCAGGCAGTCGGTCCGTCGCCTTTGCTCTAATGGTACAGGCTATCTAGGGCGCGGGGACCAGTTTGAGGTAATCGAGACCAAAATGGTATCCCTTGGAGGCATCATTCTTTCCCATAACAGTCACCTTGAAGACCGATGTGCCTGCGGTCACGGTGACGACACCGAGGTTAATCTCATCTGAAGGCACGGTTGGAGCCGAGTAGAGATCGATGGGCTGGCCAACGTCCACACCATTGAAATTAGCCTGAATAATTCCATAATTGCGGGCCTTACCATAGTGAGCGATCAGATCGTATTTACCGGCATTCTGCGCGGGAAGTTCAAGGGAAAGGGTCTGTCCGACTTGGTCGGCATACCAGGTCAATTGAGTATCGTTGCTCCACATATTGAGGCCATAATCAAACATTCCCTGAGGACCACAAGGCTGTCCGGGTTTGGGATTCGCCTTTAACGTCTCGCCTTCGATAACACCCTCTACATGGTAAATTTGCGGACGCACCCAGTAACCAACCCGATCTGCGACAGGAACCGCTGAATAGGGATCAGTCCCACCCGCATTCAGATACCAATAAGCCTCAGCCGCATAGAGGGTCGTCCGCTCATTGGTAAAATACTTTTCGATATCGCCCTCGAACGACGTCTGAAACGGAACTGAATCCGAGATGTGCCAGCGATTGTCATCGAAATGCCCCGCATTGTTCTCGTTCAATATCTGGTTGTGATAAGGCCGTGAAAAGTACCCAGGGGCGCCCCATGCGTAGCCAAAGTAATCTTCCGAACCGGTGCCGAAGATCGAGGGAAATTTCTCTCCATCGATGAAGAATTTATCGTCCCCCTCGCCCCACCACCCGCCGCGCGGATTCCAACCATGCAGGTGCGTTCCCACGTAACGTCCCGTACCCTGCGTGGTAAGCAGGGTCCAGTCGGGCCAGCGGTCGTGCCGGTCGGTGAGAAAAGCGTCGCGATGCCATTTGGCATGGAAGCGGCCCAGGTTCACGATGGGCTGATCCAGCGGAGCATGGCTGACTTCCCACGTCATGGCTACAGGCGCGGGACTGTCGTTGCCCACTTCGATGTGGGCCTTCTTTCCATACGGCATGTACCAGTAACTGTAGAAGGTGCCGTCGTTCGTCAGGCCAACTGGCAACGACTGGAATGTGTCCGCGCCGCCGACATAGGCGAAGAAATCGCCCAATGGCGACCAGACCGCCGGAGCCGCATCGCCATCCCAAGTGATGCTGATAGTGAGTTGACGCAGCTGTATGCGCTGCGCTTCGGGGTCCTTCGGAAGATCGAGCTTCACCTTGAGCGCCGTGATGGCTCCCGCGCCGCTCAGGTCGGCGACTGTCACCGTCTTCCCGGCTTCCGCGGTGATCGACTGGCTTTCCGTTTTGGCCCCCGGCAGATCGGCCACAGGATTTTGTCCGCATTGGCCGAGAATTTTATCGGCCTGATCGAGGGCGGCTGAATCCTCAGGGGAAGGATTCATGCTGAAAGTGGGCACGACCGTTCCCGCCGGAAACTGGCTGTAGGTGAATTGATAGTAGGAACCCCATCCTTTATCGGCGACGATCTTGCACGATTTCTGAAAGGGTATGGGCGTGTAGTTGTTGAACCCAAGCGCCGCCGCCGAAGGAATATAAACGATATTGGGACGATTGAACGGTGGGACTTTCCCACTGAAGTAATCGGCGAAGGGAAGATCAACCGTTGGTGTTGCGGCTCCATCCAGATAAATCTTCACATGACCGACGCCGGCTGTGGCCGTCCACGTCCGCCAAATGCAGCCCGGGCCCTGAACATCCATGAGCACGCTCTCATCGCCTTCCTGCCGAACGATGCCGGTGCCATCTCCATTTGCGGCCCAGGCGATATATTTGTCGGTTGCGGCATCGTACCGGCTGGCACGGTCGTAACTGGAAGCCAGGCAAGTTTTTTCGCCGGGGGGCGGCAGCTTGGCGAGTTCATCCAGATTAGTCATCCGTTTGACCAGTTGCGGGTAGGTGTAGGTTTCGGACTGAGAGGTCAGCGAAAACAAAACCAAAAAGATGCCGCTAAAAAGAAATATGTGTTTTTTCATAAGTGAGGAATGCCTGTTTTATAGTTGCCGACAGCGGTTTCTTATCATTTTTTGCCTGCACCCAGAATGCCCCAGGTGACTTTGAATCAAGAAAAACGAGGTCATCAGGTATTCCAGGTCAGTTCAGCAAGGTAAACGCCGCCTTGGCCCCAACCCGCCCGGGAAACATACCATTTGCCTTCGGGCGTCTGAACGACCTCGGCGGCATGGGATGGAAAAAGACCAACCTGGCTGGAAAAATCCCAGTGAAAGGCGGAATCGCTTTCGTAGGCAGCCGTTTGATTATAGCCGACGTTGGTGCAGACAAAGAGGTAGTACTTTCCGTTACGGGCTACGACATAGGGAGATTCCGTAGGGCCGCCGGAGCGGCCGACCTTTGGGGTGCTGAATACCTCGCGAGGGTCGGACCAGTGAACCAGATCTTTGCTTACAACGGCCTTGACCGTATGGTTGCCCCCCGTTGGCGTGCTGGTGGCACAGTAATAGAGTACCCATTGGTCATCGACCTTCAGCACTACGGGATCGCGCGCATCGAAGCCATCGATGAGCATCGGATTGGCCGGACTGCGCTCCCAAGTGAAAAGATCGGTGGAGGTTGCCAACTGAATGCGGTACTTGTCGTGGCTGGCACCGCCGCCGCAATAATACATCCAGTACTTGTTGTCCTGTTGCAGCACATAGGGCGCCCAGACCTGGGTTTCACCAGCGGATGGATCGAAGTTTAAAACGGGAGGTTGCTTGGTCCACGGCCCCATCAAGTCGGGGGCGGTGGCGTGGGCAAAAAACTTTTCGTCCATTGGAGCAGCCGGCTCCGGGTGCGTGATGCCGAAGAGATGCCACTGACCGTCCGCGGCACGGATGAATGTATGGTCATTGATGTACCACCTCTTGTCTTCGCCCACGGATGGATCATAAATTTTTTTGAAGGCTCCAACTTGAAAAGCAGCCGGAAGAGCGGTTGAGGGGGCGTTGGTGCTTTGCGCAAAGATTGAAGGCGAGATGCCGCCCGCCATCGCGATGCCGGCTAGACGCATAAATTGACGACGGGAAAGAGCGCGCGGACCAAATCCCTGATGATTGAGGGGGAGATGGTGGGGCGTATTGTTTTGGGAGAGCATATGGGGGTTCAGGTTCAATTTTTGTGTCGTTTGCGTTTCTAAATGTCTCTCGTTTATAGAATGGAAAAAGTCATTTCGCCGGCATCCAGTCGAGACGCGCGATTTCAATGCCTTTCAAACTCGGCAGGAGCGCCGCGATATAATACCGCCCCTCAAATTTGACGATTTCAGGCGCGGCGACCGGCAGCGTGCAAACAAAATGGCCCTCATCGTGATCGATGCCGAAATCCATCGGATCGTTTGAATAATAGACGCTGGTCTGTGATTGACTTCCATAATGCTGCGTGCGGAAGAGATAGAACTCACCCGGCGTCAATTCGACGACGAAGGGGCATTCCGCCGAGAATTTTCCCTTGCCCGCCGATCCGCCGAACGCGACCTGTTTCGGCTCGCTCCAGGTTTTGAGATCGGTCGAGGTTCGGCAATAAACAGAACATTTGTCGTCCGGATAGGCCGCGTCGTAACAATAATAGGTATCGCCTCTTTTCAGCACCATGGGGTCGCGCGTGTTGGCGGCTTTTCCTTCACTGAACATGCCGGATTGCCCATTGGCCTGGAGTACGCGAGAAAAGTTTTTCCCATCGAAACTGGTTGCCCGGCAAATGTGATTCCAATCGCCATAAAACATATTGAAAATGTCTCCTTCACGAAAGACATAGGGGGCCTGCAATCCGCCCGCCGCCTCGCCGAGCGACGTCTCCGCGCGCATGGCGATGCCCATCGGCCTCCAGCCCGGCTCGGTGAGCTTCGCACCTTCCCAGCGGTAGAGGAGCCGCGTGGCGCCGGGCTCCTTGGTATTGCGAATGCACTCCAGGATCTGCCACGTCCCATCGGACGCCTGCCAAATGGCGAAATCCACCGGTTGCTGTTTATCGCCGCTCAAATCGCCCAGATCGGGATTGCCCGTGATCTGGATCCACGGTTCCTGGATCACAGGCGTTCGATAAGCCACAGACTGAGTTTGAGCGCTGACGTTGAGCGATCCGATAAGGACGAGAGCAGCAGCCAAGACACCTGAAAGACAGGATATCAGGCGGGAGTTTTCATGAAGGAGCACTTTCGCAGCTATGGGTTAATGGTGATGCTTAAGCTTTGGCCTGTCGTCATGAGCAAGTCCGAGGGGAAATCAAACGAGACCCGGTCGCCCTGACGAGTGAGGGAAACGGGGTGATCTTTACCGTCGACTTGGGCTTTGACTTTCTGGGCATGGCTTCCCGCAGGCAGGATAAGGCTGAGGGTCTTGAGGCGAAGCTTGCCATAGCGAAGAGTGAGCGAGGCATTCATTCCTTTGCCGGCATATTTCTGGCTGAAGCTACCCCAGCCCTCGGCGCTGGTGAAAGCGGCCTTGAAATTCTCCGGCGCGACGCGCGGAGCAAAGGCCATGACGCCTTTGGGGCCGTCGTATTCAAAGCCGCACGCTGCCGTGAAAACACCGTAACTGGACATCGCGCGGCTGTAATGGCTGCCGCACTCGCACTCATCCCAAGGGTTGCGCTTGGCGCCGTCATACCGCGCCTGCACTGTCTTGATTTCGGCCAGGGCTTTATCCACAAGTCCATCCCACATCATTAACGCGGTCTCCTCGTATTCCGAGCCGGTCCAACACTCGTTATCGTAGGCGGCAAATCCGGGGCTCCCCTTCGTCAAGGCATCTACGCCTCCTTTGGGGAAGGTGCACATGATAAGCCCGCCTTCGTCCTTCATGGCATACCAGCGCCCGGTTTTGAAGGCATCGCGATAGAGCCCGGCGTCGGTTGTGTAATCGTATTTCCAAATCGAATTGAGCGCGGTGAGCGACTTATTGCGGTCGACGATATCGCCCAGACCGACCTCATAGGCCCAGTTCTGTCCCATGAGTTGCTCGATCGGGCACCCGTTGAACGTGCCTGGAGACTCGGGGTGAGCCGGGTCGGGTTGCTGAATGAAGTATTCCCCATTGAAAAGCTGGGTTTCGATGCAGTTGCGGCCTTTGTCGGCAATGGCGCGGAGACCTTTGGCGTAATCGGCATCGTTGGAGGCATCAGCCATTTCGGCCGTTGCCCGCAGCGCCGCCTGATAGTAGAGGCTGAGCCATGTGATCTTGCCAAACCAGGCGGCATCCATGGTATTGGCCTGGGGTCCCGCCAGAATGCCCTCGCGCGTCGGATCAAACTTGTTGATGAGAAAATCGGTGGCTTTCTTGACCGAGCCATAGTTGCGCTGAAGGAACGAGTTGTCCGCGCTCATGCGGTGGGCCAAATAAGTGCGCAGGATGATTGCAGCTTGGCCGTCCACGGGAGGCTTGCGATCGAACTCGCCGCGCATGGCTACTCCGCCTTCCCCGTTCATGCCGAGATTGGGCACAAATTCCACTTTCTCCATGATGGCCTTTTCCAAGTCGGGAAAAAGATAACCCATGGCTTGCTGGTATCCCCAGACGTGTGTGCAGGTGCCGGGACAACTATAACGGCCCTCGTAACCGTAGAAGCGTCCGTCGCTCAGCAAGTAGGCGGTGCTGGTGGCCAGGGTGGAGGTATTGAGAAAAGTCCGATCCAGAAAGTAATAGGGCAGCGTCGAGTCGTACCAAGCGTCGTGCCACGCGCGCGTGGCAGCGGCAAGCCGGTCAAAGTTGGCACCGATATGATCAACGACATCCTGCGCCGATTTGAAGCGGACCCCGTATTGCCGATTGGTGGGAGTCGAAAGTCCCAGGTTAAGCGGATTGGGGAAATACCAGGCGACGATAAAGGAAACAGTCATCTTCTCGCCCGGCTTAAGGGTCTGGGTGCGGCGGAGCGCGCCGACGAGTTTGCTCTTGTCTTGAAAAACCTTCTGCTCGGCGGAATCGGAGGCGGGGGCGTCCAGGCAGGCATCGGAAGATTTATCGCCCGTCACCTGCGCGGCGACTTCGGAAGCATTACCCATCATGGCCAGCGCCATGTTTCCCACATCCGTCTGGTCTTGGATCGAGACCGGCCCGTCGAGAGAGTCCGCAAAAGCAATCTGATCGACGAGAATATGGCCCCAGCCGCCGGAGCCTTGATCGACGATCTGCAACTGCGCCGTTTTGCCGGTCAGATCTTTGACGTCCCAGATTGTGAGACGCAGCACTTCATCACCCCGGCCGGTAGCCGTACGCACCGTCTTGCCGTCGACGAGAAGATTGACGCATTCCTGTTGGGGATCGTTGCCGCCCCCGATCATAAACTGGAGATAGGGATTTTTAATCGTGAAGGGGTCGCTCGTCAGGGTGCCGGTTGCCTTGTCGCTATTTTTAAAATAGCTATCGACCATGTATTGCCCCTGAGCTCCCACGACCGCAAAATTGTGGCGGATCGTCCCGATCTTCACAGGACGGTCTCCAAAGGCTTCTCCCTCTGCTTTCCAGTGGTCGTACTTTCCTGTTTCGAAATCATCGAAAATCGTCGGCCCGCTGGGAGCGTCCGCAAAAGCAATCTGATCGACGAGAATATGGCCCCAGCCATCGGAGCTTTGATCGACGATCTGCAACTGCGCCGTTTTGCCGATCAGATCCTTGACATCCCACCTCGTGAGACGCAGCACTTCATCACCCTGGCCGGTGGCCGTTTGCACCGTCTTTCCGTCGACGAGAAGATTGACGCATTCCCGCTGGGGATCGTTGCCGCCTCCGATCAGAAACTGGATACAAGGACGCTTGATAACGAAGGGATCGCTCGTCAGGGTACCGGTCGCCTTGTCGCTATTTTGAAAATAGCTATCGACCATATGTTGCCCCTGCTCCCCCACGACTGTAAAATTGTGGAGGATCTCCCCGCGCTTCGCAGGATGGTCTCCAAAAGCTTCCCCCTCCGCTTTCCAGTGGTCGTATTTTCCTGATTCGAAATCGTCGAAAATCGTCGGGGGATTGCCTACGCCAGGACCTTCTTTCATCCCGAGATCCAGCGCTGTATAGGCAGGATTCTTCGCCGCAGTATTTTCCAGTAATATCGACCCTTGATTGCGAGTGGCGATGCCCGCGGCATTTTCCATCCAGCCTCCCACCGTGCACTCGACTTGTTCACTGGAGGTGTTTTCCACCGTATAATTGAGAATGGTCGCGGGGTAGCTGGAATCCTCCAAATCGGAGGGAATATAGGGGGAAAAGGCTTCCAGATGGACGCGGACGGGACTAGCCGGGTCGGAATAATCCACCGAGCCGACGGGATACTGCCCTGAAAAGGTGATATCGGAGAAACCGTTCTTATCGAGCGTACGGGTGTCCTTCTTATCGCCCTGACGGGTGCGAATGACAAACCCCTGATCGAAAACCAGCTGAGCGGGATCGTGGGGATCACCCACCTTATGCGGAGTCTTGTAGGCAAGACCTTGCTCAAGTGCAAATCCTCCTGGGCAAAGTGTTCCGAAGATGTCCCAATCCCAAAGCTGGCCGTCGCCGCTTAAGTAAACTTCTCCCGCGCCGATGCCTCCAATGGGCATGCCGATAAAGTCGAAGTCATGGGTGTTAGACTTGGTGTAGAGCGTTGGCTCGCCCCGGTCCGCCAAGGTTGCGATCCACGCCGGATCGAGATTCTTTATGACCGGCGTTTTGCCGTCCGAATTTGAGGTAAGCCGTTTCACTACCGCATCCGGGTTATCCTTCGGTGATTGGATATCCGCCGGGCTGGGATTAAACAGGTCGCCGGCCCGGACAGGGAGGGCAGGCTGAAGAAGGCTAAACGCAAGAAAGAAAAGCAGGGAGGATGTTTTCATAAAGGAATGAAGGATAGATGAGGTTTTGAGGATGGATCAGTGAAGCCTCAGGGAGAGTCAGCGGCGTTCTGCGGCGTTATCAATCGGCTAGGAATCGTGTATATCTTTTCAGGCTTGAAATTGGGATCGCGGATGATCTGGTTGCCAACCTCGACCGCTCAGGTTTTGATGGGTGCTGTGGAGACACCATCCCCGCCGCTGTCTTTGTCTTCCAGCGTTTGCCAGAGGGCACCGTAAATGGCAATGACGGCAAAGCACACCAGCGGAATGACAAAGCCGATCCTCATACCGCCCTTGTCAGCAATCAGCCCCATGAGCGGCGTCATGATCGCACCCCCAACAATGGACATGACCAGCAGGGACGAACCCAGTTTGGTGTGGTCGCCCAGGCCACGAATGCTCAACGCAAAAATGGTCGGGAACATGATGGACATGAAAAAGAAGCTGGCCATGATGCCGACGACCCCCGCCCAACCGCCGCCGGCCATTGCCAGCACCATCATCAGCGTGTTGATAATCGCATAGATCGCCAGTGCCTTGTGCGGTTTGGTAAAGCCCACCACGGCGCTCCCCACCAACCGACCGCCGGCAAACAGGGCGAAGGCGACCACCTGCAAATTACCGGCGGCCTGGTCACTAAAGTTGCTGATGTTCGCCACAGTGTAATTGATGAAAAAGCTGAAAATACCCGTCTGCGCGGCAACGTAAAGAAACTGAGAAAGCACGCCCAGAGTGAAATGTGACCGTTTGAAAATGGATTTGACGGCCTTGTGTTCGGCTTCCGCTTTGACCTCCTCCTTGGCGCGCAGATCCGGGATTTTTGCAAAAAGAAATATGACAAGCAGGACGGCCACGGCAATGCCAATGCCCATATACGGAATAAAAAGCTTCGCGTTGCTGGTGTTCACTTCCTTGGTGGCGGAGAGAATCAAATGCGTGCCGATGAACATTCCGGAAATCCAGCCGATGCCATTACAGGCTTGCGCGATGTTGATGCGGGTGGCGCCGCTTTCTGGCGGTCCGAGGACCGTCGTGTAGGGATTGGCGATGGTTTCCAGGCACGCCAGCCCAGAGGCCAATATGAACAAGCCCAGCAGGAACGCCCAGTATGTATTGATGGTTACCGCCGGGATAAACCAAAACGCGCCGGTGGCCGCCAGCGTTAATCCAACAATAATGCCGCCTTTGTAGCCAAAGCGCCGGGCGATCATCCCCGCCGGCAGCGCCATCCCAAAATAGCCCATGTAAAAAGCATTCTGGACGAAGCCGGACTGAAACCTTGAAAGGTGCAACGAGTTCTGGAAATGCTTGTTCAGGTTGTCCAGCAGACCGCTGCAAAATCCCCACAGCAGGAACAGCGAGCTGATGAGGCAAAAGGTGAACAACAGACTCCGCCCATCGCTGCCGACGAATAAGCCTCTTTTGGTTGTGTTCGTAGCGTCTGGCTGTGAACCTCCGAATTGCGGATCAAGATTGGGTGCGAGCATGTTGTGCTTGTATTTCTGAAAAAGCGGCCTGTCTCTGACAAGCCGATCTTTCGTTTTTAATTTGATTTGAGATTATGGTTTATGGAAAGCGGCTTTGATCTGATCCAGCGAAACGCCCAGCGTTGCCTGCGCCACTTTATCCAGCGCGGGTTCCGGGCCGCTTAAATGGAAGGTGCGGTGAATGTGGATTAAACTCTGGCCCGGCGCCAAAGCCGCGGCAGGCGAGGAGGATTCGATTTCATAGAACGGCCCCATCGGCTTGACACCGGGCGCGGGCGGCCCGTCGTTGTAGCTGTTTTCCGCGTCGCCGCCATAGGGGTTGTCCTGCAGCTTCCAGAGCGAATTCACATAATCCGTGACGCCTTCGGGCCGGTTGAACTGGACGATGGTCAGCACCTTGCTGTCCGCGTCATAGCTGCCGAGCACGGATTTGCTGCGCCGGGGGCTGACCCCGATCTTGCTGCGATATTTGCCGTCGGCGCTTAAGAAAATGACATTGTCGCCCACCACTAACCGGTCGGGCGGCACCTCGCCAAAATAATCCGACGTGACCTTTTTCCCCAGTTCGGAGTCGGAACCGGACTTGATCGGCACGACAATGGTGCAGGAGGGCGACGGATTATACTGGCCGAGAATCCAGACCGACAGCAGTCCGGTCTCTTTTTTCCACGCTTCCTCGCCTTTGTTGGTGATCTTGTTGTGGGAGGCGTAGGCAACGATATTAACGTTCTTGTCCGGCTCCAAACCGAGTTCCTTCCAGGCGGCAGCCGCGTCAGTCAGTTGAACCTCGCGGTTCACGGCCACTTTAAACTTGGTTCCCGAATAATTGGTCAGCCCAAACTCGGCGCCAAACACCGCCCGGGTCGGTTCCTGCTCGAGGACATTAAACGGCAGCGTGTCAAAAATGGCCGGCGTGAACCAGTTGGCGAATTCAAACTTCGCGCCGGGGGCGAAAAAGATGGAGAACTGCCCGCCTTCCGGTCCCATCCAGAACCGGTCTTCCCCGCCGAAGGTGTTCATGTGTGGCACAATTTTTCCGGCGGAAATAAAATCGCGGTTGATCCAGCCGAAGCTATGGCCGGCATCGCCGTCGGCGGAACTGGTCATCACGCGTCCCTGCCAAGCCGGTGCGAGGGCGACTTTGGCGTCGCCCTTTTTGTCGCTTAACACAATGACGCTGGTGTGGCTTTTTAGAAAGGCAACATCATCGCCGAAATTGGCGGCGTGAATGTTATTGGCACTCAATACGGTTGCAGTCATAAAGATCAATGCTGTGGGGATAATTTGTTGTTTCATATGAGATTTCCCATTTGGTTTCTTGCCCACGACCGACGCGGGCTGTGTTTTGTTATTTTCTTCTTGCTCCATACTTTTACAATTCTTTTTCCAGTCTGTTTTCGACTCCCATCTCACCTGGGCCCTCCCCCATGGTTCTTAAAAATATTGCGGCATTCGAGCATGGAAAACTAGTGTGAAGGAACTAATTGGAGATAATCGAGGCCGAAGTTGTTTGCCTTCGAAGATGCATTTTTACCTGTTAAAGTGATTTTGAGAACAGGTTTTTCATCCATCAGTTTCACGACGCCCAAATCGATCACGTCGCTGAGCGCAATGGTTGAGTTATAGAGGTCCACCGGTTGGCCGATGTCGGTGCCATCAATGTTTATTTGGAAAGTTCCGTAATCGGGAGCCCGGCAAAAATGAGCCTTGAGTTCATAGACGCCTGCTTTCTGCGCCCGCAATTCCACATCGACGGTTTCGCCCACTTGGGTCGGCCCCCAGAAGAATTGGCGTCCGCTGCACCAGCCTTTTCCGAGTAGGTAGATGTCCTGGTTCACCGGATTATGAGCGGTTGGCGTCATTGCCTTCAGTGTCTCGCCTTCGATGAAAATCTGAGGCCGCACCCAGTAACCAACCCGATCGGCGACAGGAACCGCTGCATAAGGATCGGTTCCACCGGCATTCAGGTACCAAAATGCCTCCGCGGCATAGAGGGTCGTCCGCTCGTTCGGGAAATATTTTTCGATATTACCCTCGAACGACGTCTGAAACGGAACTGAATCCGGGATGTGCCAGCGGTTGTCATCGAAATGCCCCGCATTGTTTTCATTCAATATCTGGTTGTGATAAGGCCGTGAAAAATGTCCGGCGGAACTCCAGGCGTAGCCAAAGTAATCTTCCGAGCCGGTGCCGAAGATCGAAGGAAATTTTTCTCCGTCGATGAAGAATTTATCGTCCCCCTCACCCCACCACCCGCCACGCGGATTCCAGCCATGGAGATGCGTGCCGACATAACGTCCGGTTCCCGTCGTGGTAAGCAGGGTCCAATCAGGCCAGCGGTCGGCGCGGTCGGTCAGGAAAGCGTCGCGATGCCATTTGGCATGGAAGCGGGCCAAATTCTCAATCGGTTGATCCAGCGGGGAGTGACTGACTTCCCACGTCATGGCCACGGGAGCTGAACCATCATTGCCGACTTCGATGTGGGCTTTCTTTCCATAAGGCATGTACCAATAGCTGTAGAACGTGCCGTCATTCGTCAGACCAACTGGCAATGATTGAAACGTGTCCGCGCCGCCGACGTAGGCGAAGAAATCGCCCAATGGCGACCAAACCGCCGGGGCCGCGTCGTCATCCCAAGTGATGCTGATGGTGAGTTGACGCAGCAAAATACGCTGCGCTTCGGGGTCCTTCGGAAGATCAAGCTTCACCTTGAGCGCCGTGATGGCTCCCGCGCCGCTCAAGTCGTCAACCGTCGCTGTCTTACCCGCTTCCGCGGTGATCGACTGGCTTTCCGTTTTGGCCCCGGGCAGATCGGCCACAGGATTTTGTCCGCACTGGCCGAGAATTTTATCGGCCTGATCGAGGGCGGCCGAGTCCTCGGGGGAAGGATTCATGCTGAAAGTGGGCACGACCGTTCCGGCCGGAAACTGGGTGTAGGTGAATTGATAATAGGAACCCCACCCTTTATCGGCCATGATCTTGCACGATTTCTGAAAGGGTATGGGCGTGTAGTTGTCGAACCCATGGGCCGCAGCGGAGGGAATGTAGACAATGTTGGCACGGTTGAAGGGAGCTGCTTTCCCGCTGAAGTAATCGATGCACGGAAGATCAACCGTCGGAGTAGCAGATCCATCCAGATAAATCTTCCAATGACCGGCGCTGGCTGTGGCCGCCCACGTCCGCCAAATGCAGCCCGGGCCCTGAGCCTCCAGGAGCACGGTTTCGTCGCCTTCCTTGCGAAATCCGTTACTCCAATCCGCGTTCGCGCCCCAGTCGATGTACTTGTCGGTTGCGGCATCGTACCTACTGCGACGGTCATAGCTGGAAGACAGCAAGGTTTTCTCGCCCGGCGGCGGCAACTTCGCGAGTTCCTGCAAATCGGTCATCCGTTTGACCAGTTGTGGGTAGGTGTAGGTTTCAGCCTGAGAGGTCAGCGAAAACAAAACCAAAAAGATGCCGCTAAAAAGAAATACGAAATTTTTCATAAGAGACGAATGCCTGTTTTAAAGTTCTAGCTGTGATGCAGTCACACCCCGTAATTCTTGCCACACAAGTATCTGCATAGTAACATTTTAAATCCACATATCAACAAAAAGACAACTTATGATTCATTTATCCTGAGTCTTGGGCTTTCGGGCGGTTGAGAGTAATTCTTTCAGCGAATAGTCAGAGGAGCGGTCATTAATACCTGTTCGTGTCGGACAGGAATACCTTAAAGCTATAAAAAGCATTAGCACTAACAAAACAAAATTAGGTTAGTACGTTATCCTCGTGTGGAACTTATCCAGATGCTTTGTTGAAATCTTTTCCAAGTTTTGCGGGTTAAAATGAAGGATGAGCGGCAAAAAGAATCGGCTGGTGGGTGTAGCGCAGCGGGCGATGAAACTGGGACGTGATCGAGATTTTGGAATCCGGCAAGCAGTTGAAATAACGTGTTATTCTGAAAGGTTTTTGCCAGGTTAAAAATCCCAGCCTAACCTTAAATTGTGGATTTAGCGGCAATTCTATTTTATCAAAAAAGCGTTCGATAGTGTGGGGGAACGTCATCATTCTGTTTGAAACGATCTCTTTCCTTTTTAAAATTCTGCATTCGCCTTCGTTACAGCGAATGTTCCAAACAAAATAAGCACCGGCCCCCATGAGCAACCTTCCCCACCTCAAAACTCGCGATCTCTATTTAGCTTCCATGAAAGAATTAGGGGATCGCTATTACGACCCCGAATATCAACTCCTGACCCTCCCCGCCCATCCGAACGTACACGTCGAATATCTGGCCCCCGGCGTGAGACATTGCACTCGCGAATCGCTCTATTACGCACTGGTGTTGTTGCTCATCGGCGGCGATGAAAATGTGGAACGTGCCAGTAAGATCGTCGCGCGCAACATCAGTGTTCAGGAGCAAAGCGATCCGGAAAATCGCCTCTATGGTCTCTGGCATTATTATGCGGAAGAGTCGGTCCTGACATGGCCGCGTCCCGATACGAACTGGGCCGATTTTAATGGCTCAACGCTGCTTATGATCTGGCATGTGGCTGGAACCAGATTTCCTGAAGTTTTGAGAGATAAAATCCGGGAAGCCATCCGTCGGGCCTCGATTTGCGTACGTCGGCAAAACACCGACCCCCATTATACGAATATTGCTTTGGAAGGCACGTTCGTGGTCATGGCCGCGGCAGAACTTCTGGAAGACACCTCCCTGAAGGATTATGGCCGGGAAAGGATGCGCCGGATAGCCGCCACTTTTAGCGAGGCTGATAGTTTCGCGGAATACAACAGTCCGACTTACGCCGCCGTGAGCCTGACTGCGCTTGGAGCCATCCAGACCTTTGTGCGGGATGAAGAGGTGAAAAAGCTGGCTTTGGCCATGCAACATTCTTTCTGGCGGCATGTGGGACGGCATTTTCATGTGCCAACCGGTGAGCTGGCCGGCCCTCATTCCCGCGCCTACCATCTCATGATCAGGGATTCACCGGCGAAAATGGGTTCGATGATCGAACGAGCAACGCAGGGACTGGTGACGTATGCGGTCACTCGCGACCTTCACGATGCTTTTGGCCCGGTCTTCAGTTGTTCGCTCGACTTCGATGTTACCCAGGACATTGCAGACTTGTTTCTCAAGCCCGACCGCACGGAAGAAGTGCGTGAGATCGCGCGGCGTTTCCCCCAGGGAGGAGCCACGGAAACGACCACCTACCTGTGTCCCTCCTTCTGCGTCGGCACGGTGAATTTTCAGGACGGCTGGGAGCAGCGTCACAATCTCATTGCCTACTGGCCTGAGGCTGCACAAGTTGGCTGCCTTTACCATCAATACCTGCACGATTCCCGCCCCTGTAGTGGCGGCTTTTTTACGGCTGCGCAAAACAAAGGATGCATTCTTGCGGCGAGTTTTCTCGGCGATTTTGCCGACGACCATCCCTGCTTTCAAACGGAGGGGGTAACCGCTTCCTATATGGGACCGGTTTTGGAATTTGGCTTTGTTTCTCCGCCCGTCTTAATCCAAAAGCAAGGCCATCAAATTCCCCTCATTGACAGAATATCCTTCCGGGAAAACGAAACTCTGTTTGTGCAACTACCCCATGTTTGGATAGCTTGCAAGTTGCTCCGGCATCGCTCCGGCCTCGCCCCGGAAGGGGCAGCATGGATTCTATCTGGCAAATCATCATTGCGGATTGAGTTCCAGCATTATCGCGGTGAATCGCGGGACCTGAAGTGGACTGACTTTTCCGAGGCCGATACTGCTTATGGGTTGGTCATGGAAAAGGCCGGCGATGATTGGGAGGCGTGGACAAAGAAATGGCATGATGAGATTGTCGAGACCACAGAAACCCCGGATTCTCTTCACCTGAAATGGGCCGGCTTGCAGGTGTCGCTGCCAAGTCGCATAGAAACTCAGGCGCACGTTCGTGATTTTTATCGAAGCGGGCCTCCTTGGGATTCTCTTGCCCCAAGAAAGCTTTTTAAATCGAAATCCAGTCCGGCTTTTCAGTAAATATCCATACGTGCATTCAACTTTCAAAAAACATGAGTCATCTCAAAATAGGGCTTTGCCTGATGGCAGTGGTAGTTTGCTGGAGCAGCCCTCTCCGGGCGGACGTGAAGATGCCGGCTATTTTTGGCGATCACATGGTACTCCAGCAGGATATTGCATTACCCGTCTGGGGCACGGCGGACCCCGGGGAAAACGTCACCGTGGAGGTTGGAAACGAAAGCGGCAGCTCGACCGCAGGTGCTGACGGCACGTGGCGCGTCAACCTTGCTCCCCTGTCAACCGGAACAACACCGTTGACCATGACGGTCGCGGGAAAAAACAATCTCAAGTTCGAGGATGTCGTGGTGGGCGATGTCTGGCTTTGTTCCGGCCAGTCCAACATGGAGTTCGCCCTCACCAGCGCGCATAACGCCCAAACCGAGATCCCCAAGGCGACCGATTCCAAGTTGCGAATTTTCCTGGTTAAAAACAAAGCCTCCATCGAGCCTCTCACCGACGTCGAGGGCAAGTGGGAGCTTTCCAGTCCCGAAAGCGTCCCAAAATTTTCCGCCATCGCCTATTTTTTTGGCCGCGAATTGAGATCCAAACTTGATCGTCCCATCGGTTTGATCGGCTCTTATTGGGGAGGAACTCCGGCCCAATCATGGGTCAGTCTCTCCGGCTTGCAAAAAAGCCCGCCCTTTCAAAATTACATCACCGCATACCAGAAAAATGCTGCCGACTTTCCCCAAGCCTCGGCCGATTATCCCGGCAAGATGGCGGCCTACACCGCTTCCCTCGCGCAATGGCAACAGACCTACGGCGCCGCTGACCAGGCCGCCCAAAATAAATGGAACGCTGCCGTCGTCGCTGCGAAAGCGGCCAACCAGGTTCCACCCGAGCAGCCCAAACCCACCGTCCCGGCTCCCAAGCCGCCCGTCCCTCCCGACGGCGGCAAGGGCGGCCCCGTAGGCTTGTACAATGGCATGATTGCGCCCCTGATCCCCTATGCCATGAAAGGCGTCATTTGGTATCAGGGAGAAAGCAATTCGGGGAACCCCACGGAATACATGACCCTCTTTCCGCGCCTCATCGCCGACTGGCGGGAAAAATGGGGACAGGGAGACTTTCCTTTCCTCTTTGTGCAACTGGCCAAGTTTAACCTAAGCTGGATCGGCCCGACCGGCTGGGCGCATTTGCGCGAGGCTCAGCTAAAAAGTCTCTCCGTACCCAACACCGGCATGGCCGTCGCGTTCGATGTTGGTGATCCCAATAACATTCACCCCAAGGATAAACTCGATGTCGGCTTGCGTCTTGCCCTGGTAGCCGAACATGTCGCCTACGGGAAGGACCTGGTTTATTCCGGACCAATCTACGACTCCATGCAGGTCACGGGGAATTCCATCACGCTGAACTTCAGTCAAACCGGCAGTGGATTGGTGATCGGAACTGCTCCGTGGAATGCCTCCGGTGTTGTGCCGCCGTCGAATGAGAAGCTGGTCGGGTTTACCATTGCCGGAGCCGACAAAAACTGGGTTCCGGCGGATGCGAAAATCGACGGCCTCACCGTCGTGGTCTCCAGCCCCCGGGTATCCCAACCCGTCGCCGTGCGTTATGCCTGGGGAAACGCTCCAGACTGCAATCTTTATAACCGGGAAGGATTGCCCGCTTCGCCTTTTCGCACGGATGACTGGACCGATCTTCCCGCCGCTCCCCAGCCACCACCTTCTGCTCCAAAACCGTAGAACTCATTCCCCGCCCTTCAGCAATAACTCGCAAGCGCTCCACAGCATGCCTTAGTGTTTTAACACATGCCCTCCACCACCTCCTCCATTGCGGCAAGTGATCGTATTCCGTTGCTTCAAAAGATCATGTTCAGCGCGGGTGGAACCATGGATTATGTTGCCACCGGGCTTTCAACGTCGGTCCTCTGGATGCCCTACTTCAATATTGGCTTGGGGATAGACACCGCCCTGCTTGGCCTCATTCTGATGATTTTGCGGGGATGGGATGCATTCGTTGATCCGGTCATGGGCAATTTTTCCGATAATGCCCGCACCCGCTGGGGCAGACGGCGACCGTTTATGGCTGTGGGAGCGGTATTAACCGCAGCCATTTTCCCGTTCATCTGGCGCGTCCCCACAGGAGTGGGAGAAACTGAACAGGCCCTCTATTTGATTGTTATCGGAATGATCTTTTTTACCTGTTTCAGCTCTTGGTCCATGCCTTACTTCGGGCTGCAACTGGAACTGACTCCCAATTACGATGAGCGCACACGCCTCACCGGCTGGATGACTTTCTGCGGCAAATTCACGGGTCTGATGGGCGGATGGGTGCTTGCCGTGTTGACGACCAGCCATTGGTTTGCCAATCCGGCGACCGGAAAATCCGATATCGTTTATGCCATACGAACCTGTAGTTGGTTTATTGCCGGGTTTATCCTGATCGCCGGACTTCTGCCGCCAATTTTCGTCAAGGAACGTTACTACGAGACCGAGACAAAACACCAGGCAAAGGACCCCTTCCTGCAGAGCATCTGGGAATCCATGCATTGCGGCCCCCTATGGTTACTGATCGGAATATCATTTTTTCTTGTCTTGGGCAGCGCTTTTAGCGGCGTCTTGGGACAGTATATGAATATATACTTCGTCAACCAGGGCAAACTCAGTAATGCCTTCATGATCGCCGGCTGGGCATCGAGCGCGATGTTCGTCACGGGTATTCTGACCATCCCTTTCTGGATTTGGATGGGCGAAAGATTCGACAAGAAAATACTCGTTGCCGTCCTTCTCACCGGCAGCATGCTGGGACATCTTCTCAACTTTTTTTGCCTCCGTCCCGATGCGCCCTACCTCCAATTGATCCCCGCGGTTTTTTCGTCCATGGCTGTTTCAGCGGTATGGCTTTTCCTGCCTTCCATGAAGGCCGATGTGGCCGACTATGATGAGATGACAACCTCGCGCCGCCGCGAAGGTGCGCTGAATGCCTTCTACTCCTGGTTCATCAAAGCCGCCACCACTTGCGCGGCCGGGGCGGGTGGAATCGCAATTCATTTATCGGGCTTCAGTGCCACGCGAGTCGAACAACCTCCCGAAGTTCTCTATCGCATGAAAATCCTATATTTGGCGCTGCCTTTTATTCTCTGGAGTGTCACCCTTATCTTTATCCGATACTATCCACTGAATCGACAGCGCATGGCCAAGATTCGTCAGGAATTGGAAGTTCGTCGCGGCAAAATGTAATCCCCGCCTTAACAGGAAATGACAAGTGCAGAAGGGATCTGGCGCGAAAATACTCCTTTACTAATACAAGCAACATAGCACATTACCTGACAAGAATTTAAAATAGCTGGAGGGATTAGATTTACTTATGAAAAACCCTACCATTCGCTCGATTGCAAAGGTCGCCAGCGTTTCCGATTGCACCGTCTCAAGAGCTCTCCGCGGTGATCGGAAAATTAGTTTGGATACGCGAACTCGCGTACAAGCTCTCGCCCTCAAAATGGGGTACCGGCTCAATCCGGCTGTCTCGTCATGGATGGCGCATGTGCGATCGACGAAGGAGAACGTTTCATTTCAGGGCTGTCTTGCTTTGCTTGATTTTCATACCACCTCCGAACCTTTATCCAACTACGACACCCCTCGGAGACAAATTGAGGGCGCCAGGCGCCGCGCCGAGGAACTTGGCTATCAACTCGAGCACTTTCCAGTATTCCATGGACGGTGGAGTCCCGAGCGCCTCACGCAAATCCTCGAATCGCGCAGCATCAAGGGAGCACTCATTCCCGTTTCGGCAATGCTTGCGAAAGTCAATTTCACCTTTGAACCGTTTGCCCTCGGGGCAATCGGCCATCGCCTCACTTCCCCCCCCATGCATTTTAGCTCAAACGATCAATACGCAACCATGCTGGTCGCCTGTGAAGAAATGGCCAATCTCGGTTACAAGCGAATTGGTCTCATTATGGGGGCAGGCACTGATAAAAATGTCGAATCTCGTTTTTCCTCATCCTACTTGGGATGGCAGCAGCACCGCCCCGCCTCCTCCCGATTACCCATCCTTTATTATGAGCATGAGCTGGTCGAAAAAAAGCTAATCACTTGGTGCCGCGCTCATCGCCCTGATGGGATCCTCTGTTTTAATGTAAATGCCCCAACTCAAACTCCAAGAACCATGCTGGAAAGGCATTATCGCATTCCTGAAGAAATCGGTTTGGCCGATTTGGATTGGACAGATCGCTCGCCGGATATGGCCGGGATGGATCAGAATCATGAAATGGTGGGAGCCGCTGCCGTTGATCTCGTCGTTGGACAACTTCACCTGAATGAAAGCGGCCTTCCAAAAACTGTCCGGGGAGTTTTCATCGAAAGCATCTGGCGACCTGGGGCCACCGCACCGCCCCGTTGAACCCGAACCAGTGGATCGCCCAACAATCTTCAAGCAAATCCTGTTTAGTTTGGCAGCGCCACAAAAGCGGGCATCCTGACAGACAAAGCCGTATGGCGAAGCGCTTCGAGAAAAAGAAAGTAAGCCAAAGTCGAGTGGCTATCGTGCCGGGGAAAGCAGCATCCGAACTGTTCCCTTGGTTCAGACGCGATTGGCTTTGGGGGCTGATTTTGTTGTTGGCTGTCATTCTCGTCTATCAGCCGGTGTGGTACGCCGGATACATCTGGGACGATGCCGACCATGTGACGGCCAATCCCTGTATAATCGGGCCACTCGGGTTGAAAGAAATCTGGACAACAAGCGCCGGGCAGTTTTTCCCCTTAGTACTCACGACGTTCTGGTTTGAACACGCTTTGTGGGGATTGTCGCCGCTGCCCTATCATCTGGTGAATGTTTTTCTGCACGCGGGGTGTGCGGTTCTGCTTTGGCGGGTGTTGAGGAGTTTGCAAATACCGGGCGCGTGGCCAGGGGCTGCGCTTTGGGCGTTGCATCCGTTGCAGGTCGAATCGGTTGCGTGGATTTCCGAGATGAAAAATACGGAGTCGTGCCTGTTCTATTTGCTGACGATTCTTTTCTTTGTACGTTGGTTGAGAAGAGGCGAAAACCGGGGTAGTGGGGACTTGAATTACGCGCTGGCCCTGCTTTGCGCGGCACTGGCAATGGCCAGCAAGTCATCCACGGTGGTTTTGCCCGTGGTGTTAGGTTTGTGTGTCTGGTGGCTGGAGGGCAGATGGCATCCGCGCATCCTGTTACGATTGGCCCCCATCATGCTGATGTCGGTCGTGGCTATTGCCATAACCTTGTGGCCGCATACACCGGATGTGGCGGCGGTCGCCGACCCACAATGGGCAAGGAGTTGGCCGGCGCGCGTGGCGACTGCGGGTGATGCCGTTTGGTTTTATTTTGGCAAGTTACTTTGGCCCTATCCCTTGCTGGCGGTCTATCCACGCTGGCAACCTGACACGGGAGATTGGATTTCGTACCTGCCGCTGCTGGTTCTGATAGCCGTCTGGTTTATTTTGTGGTTCAAACGCGAGTCAGGATATCGCCCCCATTTCTTTGCTTTAACTTATTTCCTGATCGTGATGTCTCCATTCCTGGGTTTGATCGACCAGAGTTTTTGGCATTTTTCTTTAGTCGAAGATCACTTGCAGTATCTGGCGGGAATCGGGCCGCTGGCGCTGGTTGGGGCGGGTTTGACGCGGCTCGCAGATGTCCCTCTTCCAAACAAGCAGTGGTTACAGCCCACGATCTGCGGCGGAATATTGGTGATCCTCGGAATGCTGAGCTGGCGGCAAGGATGGTTTTATGAGAATGAGGAGACACTTTGGAAGCACACTCTGACATGGAACCCGAGTTGTTGGGTGGGCTATAAAAATCTAGGCCTTTATCTTGATAAACAGGGGCACGCTGAAGAGGCGACAGCTCAATTTAATCAGGCTCTGAAAATCAATCCCAACGATGCTGACGTTTATTATGATATCGGGAATATTCTTTATCGCGAGGATCAGGTGGATGAGGCGATGACCTTTTACAAAAAGGCCATAGAAATAAATTCCGAATACGCTCCAGCCTACAATAACCTTGGCAATGCGCTTACAAAAAAGGGGCAAACAGATGAGGCAATAGTTGAGTACCAAAAATCGCTGGCCATCCACCCTAACGGCACCGATGCCCTCAATAACCTTGGCAATGCGCTTACAAAAAAGGGGCGACCGGATGAGGCAATAGTTGAGTACCAAAAATCAATTCGGGTCGATCCAAACGACGCCGTAACGCGCAATAATCTTGGTTATTGTTTGCTCCAAAAAGGACAAATGGACGAGGCCATGGCCGAGTTTCAAAAGGCACTGGAACTCGATCCCACCCTTGCTGAAGTGTATAATAATATTGGCAATGCCCTTGCACAACGAGGTCGCGCCGACGAAGCCGCCGAACAATTTCAAAAGGCGTTGGAACTCAAACCGACCTATGCTGAAGCCCATTTTAATCTTGGAAATATTCTTTCCCAACAAGGACGCCTTGACGAGGCATTGGGAGAGTTTCGAAAAGCCCTCAAAAGCAATCCTGCCCTAGCTGAAGCTCACGATAGTCTCGGTAATATTTTCGCACGACAACAGAACGAAGATCAGGCGATTGAAGAATATGAAAAAGCCTTGGAACTCAATCCCAATAATGCCCATGCCCATAACAACCTGGGTGTTGCTTTTTTCCAAAAGGGACGAAGGGACGAGGCTTTAATAGAGTTTCAAAAGGCCTTGCAAGTCATGCCCGATTATACCGAGGCGCGAAATAATTTGGCCAAGGTAAAGGCGATGACTCAGCAAAAACCCGCCGCCAAATAAGGCGTTCGTCGGCGACCCTCATTTTCATGAGCGACCCTCATGCTGGACGGACCAGGCAAGCTTCCACGTGGATAACGTACTAACCTAAACTTAACTTGAACTGGGAGCAGCTCTTTTCTACAGCTTCTCCCTACACCTGCACGTTTGCCCGCCAGGAATGAGGCCCTCTCCCAGTTCCTGATTGCAAAGCCGTCTGTTTTGATAATTCCCATAAATGCAGCAACCTCAACCGGGCCACTCTTTCATGGGCCATATCGACAACGGGATTCCCAGTCCGCAAGTCAAAGGCTATCGCTAGTGATGGAGTTCAAGCTTATGCACTACGCCATCCCTTCGGAGAAAGAGCCTTGCAAAGCACAGTCTAATCGCAAACCAACCGGCCCCTATTTTGGCGCGCTAGTCTCATCTTTTGTTCAAAGGAGAAGTCTCTGGTTGTGGTTGCTTTTTCTGATCGGCTTCTGCAATTCGTCAATGGCCGCCACCCCGTTTAACGTGATAGCGCCGAATACGCCTTCGGCTTTTGGATTCTACGGCACAGCGTACGCCACGGCGACGAATTTCCCGATGACGATCACCACCTATGACGGAACCAACATCAACACGATGAGCGAGTCGGGGTGGGAGATTAATATTACCCAGCAGACCTCGTCTTCAAACAATATCAAATTGTCTGCCACCAACACTGCCGCCGTGCAGGAAGGCGATTTGATTGTCGCCACGTTCTACTATCGCCGGAATGATTCCGCGTCGGGAGCGGAAGCTAATTTCACCTGCGATTTCGAGTCAATTACCTCGCCCAACACCCAATCTTTCAGCCTGCCTCTGCGGGGGCGCGCCTATCCCGCCAATTCCGCCCCACCGAATGGCAACCCGGTCACGGCGGCTGATACGATTTGGCGTCGCGTATCGATTCCCTTTACCTCGGCAGCGGCCTATGCGGCGGGTGCGGCCCAATTTAATTTCTATATGGGTGCCGCCGGGCTGCAGACGCTCGATATCGCGGATGTTTCGCTAACCGATTACGGCCAGACCTCCATTTTTGGAAACACGAATTCGATTGATTCAACCTCCTATTTCACGTCGGACATCACCTCGGGCGGCGTGACTTATGGCACGATCACTCGAAATGTGGCCATTTCCGGTCTGCCTCTTTATTCGACCGGCACACAGATTCAGACGACGGTTGCTCCTCCCCAAACTTGGGGTGGCCCCCCGGTCACTTGGAATCTCCGGCTCGATAATCGTCTCCCTGTGGCGACAAATTTGGGCGATACCCTGGTTGCCATTTTTTGGATGCGGGCCACCGCCCTGCCTACCGGCGCGCCCTACGCTGTGGCCGGAATAACGGCAACGGGATGTGCGGGGGGATCATTTAATCTGATGGTGGATCCGAATGCGGGTTGGCGCGAATGGATTATTCCGCTCAAGGTCGTGAAGGCCGAGACTGCTTATAACACTGATTTCTATATCAATTTTGGATTCCAATTGCAAACGGTGCAGGTCGCCGGGCTGCAAGTGATGTATCTGGGGCAGCAATTGGGCGGCTCGGGTGTCCAATGCACGCTGACCAACCAGGCGAATGATTATCCAGGTCGGGCGCTCTCCGACTCCTGGCGGACGACCGCTGCAGCCAATATCGCCCAATATCGCCAAGGCACATTGACGGTCAACGTCACGGATGGCAGTGGAAACCCACTTTCGGGCGTCACCGTAGCGGCTTCCATGACGGCCCCCTCCTTCGGCTTTGGCTGCCAGACCAGCTCGACGCCAATCATCGGCTGGGACAATAACGGCGTAGTCGATCAGACCGGCGTAAACCTTTTCTACCAATTATTTAATCACGTGGAGATGGGATGTTACAAATGGGGAGAATGGGAAACGGGTGCGCAGCCCTCGTATAACGCCAAGACGCTTGACCTTATCCGCGCTAAGGGAAGGGGGACTTTTGATTTCCGCGCTCATAACCTGATCTGGCCCGCGGATAGCCTTTGCCCTTCGGATGTGGCGAGTATCAACACCGCCGCCGCCATGACGGCTCGCATCGACGGCCACATTACGGCCATGGTGGGCGACCCGACCGTCCACGGTTACTTCAGTGATTGGGACGCGGTCAACGAGCCCTATGACCATAACGATGAAATGCAGGTAGAAAATGGCCTGCCGCGCCATACGACGGGTGGGGAAACCCAACCGTTTGGATCTGCTTCCGTCACCCAGGCGCAGAATGATGCGTTGGCTATCGCGCCTTGGCTGGCTTTCATTCATGCGACCGACACTCATCCGCACCTTTTCATCAACGATTGGGGGATCGAAACCAATACGAATCATATCGACACTTCGCATGAGGACTATGATGCCAATCTCTTGACGAACTTGGAAAACGCCAACGCCCACATCGATGGCTTTGGTTTTGAAAGTCACTTCGTCGACGCCTTCACGCCGCCTCTTTTGCTCACGAAGATGTTCAGTCGATTTGCCAACGGGCTGGCTCCCGGGCACTCGCTGATTGAAAATGTGACGGAGTTCGACGAAAGCGAAAGCTCCGGGATGGCCGCAGCCTTCCCACCGGACATCGATCTCTATACGGACTTCATGAACGACTACCTGACGGAAGTCTTCAGCCAACCCAACTTCGACTTCTTCGATCTTTGGACTCTTGGTGATATGTACAATGCATATCCGATAGCCGGGACTAATCCGGTCCAGAACAATTGGGTGCTTATGCCGCAGGGTGAGGCGTGGATGAGTCTGGCGAGGAACCAGTGGTGGACCAATACCAGCGCTGTTTCCGATACCTCGGGCATTGCCACTCTATCCAACTGCTTCCTGGGCCGGTACTGCCTCACCGCGACGAGCGGTAGCATTACCAAGAAGTTTTACACGGACCTGCTTACCACCTCGGGCAACACGACACCGCTACAGCTCAGCGGCAGCACTGGAAATTCCAACGTCTGGTTATACGAAGCCGAGAAACCAGCGAATGCCATTTACAGCCCGCTGGCGGTTTATTCTGATCCGACCGCTTCAGGCGGCCAATACGTAGCGGCCCCGGTCGGAGGCACCGACAACAGCTCCGCACCGACGAGTCCGGAAATGCGCGTTGATACGGAAGCTGTCGGCACCGTGAACATCTGGATGCGGGTGATTGCGCCTAACAGCAGTGAGGATTCTTTCTGGATGGCCGTGGACAATGGCACTTGGCAAACCTTTTCTTTCACGGATGCCCCGGGTTGGCACTGGGTGAAGTTTAGCTCACCGGTGAGCCTTGCCGCAGGCACCACCCATACTTTGTTCCTGGCCCATGGCAAGTGTGGCGCCGAGTTGGATCAGGTCCTTATTACCGATGATCTATCTTATATCCCGGAATCTGCCACAGTCTTCGCCACGAGCCCTCCACCACCCACCGGCACCACGGGCACGGCCTATAACTATGCCTTCGCGGTATTTGGCTCGCCCGCCTCAACGTTCAGTCTGACTTCAGGCTCAGGCTCTCTTCCTGCCGGACTTACCCTCTCATCAACGGGTGTTATCTCAGGAACGCCCACGCAATTTGGCACCTTCTCTGGTACTGCAAGCGCCACCAACAACATAGGCGCGGCTGCCACCAAAAACTTCACCGTAACCGTCCTCGCTACATTCAACTCTTGGGCCAGCCAAAACTTCATCGCGCAGCAATCGGGCGATCCAACCATCAGCGGACCCACGGCCATGCCCCAAAATGATGGAGTTCCGAACCTGCTGAAATACCTCTACAATATTAATCCCACCGGCCCTATGAGCGCCACGGACCGCGCCGCATTGCCCACTGTGGGGATGACCACGACAGGAGGAGTGGATTACCTCACGCTCAGCTTCCGCCAGTACGCCTTGAAAACCGGGATCACCATCAACGTACAAACCTCTTCGAATTTGCAGACTTGGACGACAGTGAGTCCTCTCGACATTTCCCAGCAATTGGGCACCGATTCAACTACCGGCGATCCGATCATGGAGGTTGGAGTCAAACTTACCGGAGCGACGAAGCAGTTCATTCGTTTGAACGTCACCCAACCATGAAACACGCTTGACCTGGCGGTTGTAAGATGAGTCGCTACCAAATGTAATGTAAATAATCTCCCCGAAGCGATGAGATCTTGGCCCCACCTCGGCCATGCGCATATAACGTCCCTACCCGTTCAACAGCTTGAAGAGCCAGTCATACCATTCTTGTAAGCCATCGTTGCTGCGCACCGAAACAGATATCACCTGAGCTTGAGGAGCTACAGCATGCACGTTCTTAATAATTTTTTCCACATCGGCAACGGCTGCTGTCTTTAAATCCATCTTTGTCAGGAGCACCACATCCGCCGTTTTAAATATCGTCGGATATTTCAAAGGCTTGTCTTCACCTTCCGTGATTGAAAGAAGCACGACACGCGCCTGTTCGCCGAGGTCATAGGCGGCCGGGCAAACGAGATTTCCCACGTTTTCAATAAACAGAAGGCGCTTGCCATTCCAGTCTATTTGGTCGAAGGAGTTCCACACCATTTCGGCATCAAGATGACAGGCATCGCCGGTGATAACCTGGATCACGGGAGCATCTTTCTGCCCCAGTCGCATGGCGTCCAAGTCCGTTTGGGGATCGCCAACGATAACGCCGATGCCTACTTTGGACCTCAAATCCTGTAGTGTCTTTTCAAGAAGAGTGGTCTTTCCCGCGCCGGGAGAGGAAAGAAGATTGATCGCCCGGATATCCTTGGCCTTGAAGAAACCGCGATTTCTCTCGGCTATCAGATCGTTCTTGGCGAATACAGATTGCTGAAGGGGAATGGTTCGACGGGGACTATGCTCATCGTGAGAATGGCTTTCTTCATGAGCGGACGCATGTTCATGCGGAATGCCGTGTTCATGCATGTGCCGATGCTGCTCATCGTCATGGTCATGATGATGCGGTTGTCCGTCCACTTTTTTAATGGAATAGCTTTTTTCAGTTGAACATCCGCACGTTGCGCACATTTAGGTTATCTCCAATTCAGAAACTTCGAGCTCGCGGCCTCTTAATATCTTTGAACTAAGCGTTCCACAGTGGGGACATAAAAAAATAATGTCCTCCGGCTCAAACGTTTCCTCACATGTGGAACAATAGCATAGAGCCTTGATTTGTTCCATGCAAATGATCGCATCTTGCGCTATCGTGTCCCTGACACCCACTTCCAGGGCGAATCTTAACGCATCCTCGGCAACGCCGGACAAATCTCCAATGCGAAGCTTGATGCGATGAATGGAGCGGGCGTTTTGCTTTTCCGCCCCATTCAGAACTTGCGCAAGAATGTCTTGGGCGATGCCTATTTCATGCACAAAGCGGAATGATAAAATATTATGCTCTAATCGTGGCTTTTTTTGCGCCCCCACCCGAATCCTCGAATGTAAGAATTTGCGTTTTCATATTTGCGCAAAGTTTCTTCAAATCGGATTCAAATGTTGGGCAAGCTGCCGTTACGTCCACAACATCTCCCACGTTGACTTGCTTGGTCAAGAACATTTACGCCGACATTGCTCAGGGCCTCTTGCCTGCCGCCCGCAAGGGCAGGTGAATGCGGATGGACCGCAGGCGATGAGTCAGTACCAGCGCCGCGCTTACGGCATCCAACATGAAGTCCTCAACGCGGTCTCTATAGAATGTTGCTTGAATATGCGTTCCGCAATGCCGGCAAAAAACAGCCTCGTCATTATTCGTTTTATGACAGGAAAAGCATCTTTTCCTGAGCGCAATCACCGCCAGTAATCCCGCGAACAAGAAGGCTGCGCCAATAGTGGGAAACAACTCGTCCCCTCTCGCCTGCCCTACAATTGTGGCGAAAAGCCCAATAAACATAAAGGGCCAGCCCAGAAAGTTGCGCACGGCTTTCATACACTTTGGTAAGCCTGTTATCGGCAACTTAAAGCGTTTCTTTAATCTTTTAAAAAGCAAACCCCGCGCCCATTGGCGAGTGGGACACTGAACCAAAATGGCTCAACCCCGGCCAAGAGTCTTAAAGCGCCTTGCGCCAGCGTAATTTCTATAAGGCAAAATGGTTTCTGTATCTATCTTCAATATCGAAAAAAATCCATCAAACTTTAGAAAAGCGTTCTCGTTAGTGCATTCCAAGCATAAGTCCATGGAATTGACTTAACAGCCCGATGCCTGCGAAAAGCACGGCGATGCCTAATAGAAGCCTTCCCACAAGCACTCGCTTGCTCTTCTTGTCAGATCCCCCCGCAGGCTCGTATTTGATGGGACTTTCTGATAGCGAATAAGTTGACGTCTCCTTAAAGAGAATGAGCGAAAGGGCGCATAATGCGAGCGCTCCCAAATCCAATAATATTGAGTTCATACTTTGATTTCCTGTCTTCGACAGAGATGTGCGTCTGGCATATCTCAGCCAGGTAACAAGAGGCAAAATTCGCGCCAAACCTTGGTACAAATATAACGCTCATTGGATAGTTTTTATTTTAATAAGAGTGATGGCCTCGGGAGATTTGTTAGAACATCCTGATTTCAAGGCACATCTGGGCTTGGCTATAAAGCCGGATTGCCCCGGCG
>Ga0302320_10002865_pt1 | contig 40354 bp, 31 predicted proteins | sample Bog_T0_3_FD_202130 | JGI IMG/M metagenome (GOLD analysis project Ga0302320, IMG submission 202130) | Peat permafrost microbial communities from Stordalen Mire near Abisko, Sweden - Bog_T0_3 | ecosystem: Environmental > Terrestrial > Soil > Wetlands > Peat | place: Sweden: Abisko, Stordalen Mire... | reverse complement strand
TGCTGCCAGCCCCAGAAGTGAACAAGCTGGCAGCCATAGCTCTGAAGCGACCTGCTCCGAGTGTAAGTCCCGTAATGATGAAGCAGCCTCACGATTTCAGCGACCACCTCCTGGTCCTGTCCCTTGTCCACCAACAGGCGACGTTCCAAACCGTAGAAAAAGAGGAAAATGTAGCCGAGTTCGCGTGCCGCTGGGTCTTCATCCCGGCGGTCTGCCGCCAGCCATTCCAGGTAAGCGGCGCGTTGGTCGGCTGAAAGATACATGTATTGAGGATAATAATTGAGCCGTGCCGCAATCCCGAGGGTGGGTTGGCCAACCGGCTTCCGGAGATTGATGCATGAGGCTTCCGCGACCGGAGATTCACCGTCACTGACATAAATCATGCCGGATGGAATGTAGTAATTTCCGATGGAAATCGGCTCATTGGCCGGAATCCAGCGCAGCCCAGTCCTTTGCCTCGGAGGTGCAATGGCAGCGGAAATGAAGCGGGCAGGCGTCTCCTGTGAGGGCATTGCAGGCGGGATGTTCTGTGGGCGTTTCCTCTGAGTGGTTACAAAGATCGCCATCCCCAGAATTATGCCGACGATAAAACCAGTAGCGCCACCCAACAAGGCGCCGAGCACACCCGCCGCAATTACGACTGCGACTGAAATAATTTTTGAAGATGTCATCCCAGTTAATTGCTGCCGGACTTTCTGCCACCGTCACCGCACGTCGATTTTCATGTTAACCAATTTGATGTTGCGATTGATTCCACTCCGGTATGAGTCCGGGGCCAAGGAGTTCGTCACAAGCAAGTTGCGTCGCATATAAACATGAACAGCCATCCCATCAGATCTAAAAGAAAAGCTGGAAGGTTGGGCGCAACCCTGCCACAGGGCAGGGACGAAAAGCGTACGCAAACGCCTGGCAGCCGGGTCGAAATTGAACCTGCTGCGGCAGATTTGCAAACTCATTCCTGAGCATTTGGTTCGTCGATGCATCTGTGGTGGCCGGTATGTGGTGCGGACGCCTTTTTTGGAAGAGATTTGACGTTGGAGATTGGAGATATAGAAGTTTCGTGACGGCACCGCGCTTGCCACTTCGCAGCGCACGTTCCAGAATCACGTTCCTGTGAACCAGCAGTCATCAACATTGCCGGAGAGCCTTTCGGGGCTGATTGAGCGCGTCACGTACTCAAACGAGGACAGCGGATTCAGCGTGCTCAAGGTCAAAGCCAAGGGGCACCGCGACCTGGTGACCGTGGTTGGCTCCCTGCCATCGGTCAGCGCCGGGGAATGGCTCACAGCCCAGGGGCGCTGGGTGCAGGACCGGGAGTTTGGCCTCCAGTTCCGTGCCGAGATGCTGACCAGCACGCCGCCGACCACCAAGGAAGGCATCGAGAAATATCTTGGCAGCGGCATGGTTAAGGGCATCGGCCCGGTATACGCCAAGAAGCTCGTGGACAAGTTCGGCGAGGGGGTTTTTGACGTTATCGAGAAGGAGTCTGCCCGGTTGGAGGATGTGGACGGCATCGGCCCAAAGCGCCGGAAACGAATCAAGGAGGCGTGGGAGGAGCAAAAGGTCATCCGCGACATTATGCTTTTTCTCCACTCCAACGGCGTCAGCACCAGTCGGGCTGTGCGCATCTACAAAACCTACGGCGAGGACGCCATCGAGAAAGTCCGCAGCGACCCGTACCGGCTGGCCAAGGACATTCACGGGATTGGTTTCAAGACCGCTGACCAGATCGCGCAGAAGATGGGCGTCCCGGTGGATTCGTTGATCCGTGCCTGCGCCGGGCTGAGCCACGTCCTGATCGAGGCGACTGGCGACGGCCACTGCGCCCTGCCGGTGGAGCTGCTCAAAGACGAGGCAGGCAAGCTACTGTTGGTGGAGGACAAGATCGTGACCGAGGCTTTGGAGCGCACACTGGCCAGCAACGACCTGGTCAAGGAAACGATCAACGGGCAGGAATTGATATTCCTGCCGCACCTGAAGCGGGCGGAGGAAATCATCGCGGGCCGGATCAGGAGCCTTGCTGGCTCGCCGTCCGCGTTCCCGGCGATAGATTTCGAGAAGGCGGTCGTCTGGTGCCAGCAGAAGACCGGCAAGGTGCTGGCGCCCAGCCAGCGCGACGCGCTCAAACTGGCCCTGTCGAGCCGGGCCTTGGTCATCACAGGCGGTCCCGGCGTGGGCAAGACGACGCTCGTCAACGCCATCCTGCTGATTCTGCGGGCCAAGAAGGTTCGATGCTTGCTTTGCGCGCCCACGGGCCGGGCGGCCAAACGCCTTTTCGAGACAACTGGCGTCGAGGCCAAGACGATTCACCGCCTGCTGGAAGTACAGCCCGCCACAGGCCGTTTTGGGCGAAATGAGGCCAATCCTCTGGACTGTGATTTTTTGACGGTGGACGAGACGTCAATGGTCGATGTGGTGCTCATGGCAAATCTGCTCCGTGCCCTGCCGCCGAAGGCCAGCCTGCTATTGGTGGGCGACATCGACCAACTGCCTTCCGTGGGCCCGGGGATGGTGTTGCGGCATGTGATCGAAAGCAAAGTCGTGCCGGTGGTGCGCCTGACCGAGGTCTTCCGCCAGGCGGCAAATAGCCGGATCATCACCAACGCGCACCGAATCAATGAAGGTCGAATGCCGGAGGTTCCGGCCAAAGGCGGTGAGTCGGACTTTTTCTTCATCGAGCGGGACGAGCCGGACCAGATAGCAGCGACGCTCGTGGAGATGATGAAGACCCGCATCCCGTCCAAGTTCCGGCTCGATCCAATCCGCGACATTCAGGTGTTGTGCCCGATGAACCGGGGTTCATTGGGCGTGCGCGAACTGAACGTCCGGCTCCAGAATGAACTGAATCCGGCCCACGCCGATGAACCAGTCGTGGAGAAGTTCGGCTGGCAGTTCCGTCCCCGGGACAAGGTGATTCAGACCGAGAACGACTATGACAAAGACGTGTTCAACGGCGACATCGGGCAGGTCGTGAAGATCGACCCCCTGGAGCGCGAGGTCACAATCCGGTTTGATCAGCGCGAGATCGTTTACGACTTCGGGGAGCTTGATGAAATTTCCCTGGCATATGCCATCACGATCCACAAATCGCAAGGATCGGAGTTTCCGGCGGTCGTCATCCCATTGGCGATGCAGCAGTACCTCCTTTTGCAGCGCAACCTCGTTTACACGGGCATGACCCGGGGCAAGAAGCTGGTCATCCTTATCGGACAGAAAAAGGCGCTGGGGATGGCGGTGAGGAACAACCGGACGGAGAACCGGTTTTCCGGGCTGTTCGAGAGACTGATCGCCTCCGAGGGGAAACTCCCCAAAGCCGACTGATCAACGCCCCGTTGCAACCCGCCTGGAGCTTTTGCAGCACTTGCGCGGGAAAGTTTGAAACAGAATCCAATGGACGGCCGGATCAAGGCACGCCCACGCCATAGCCAAAATGCACAGGGCGTCAACCTCAGGGCGTCGGGAGCGTGTCCATGAAGGACTTCACCGTGACAGTCCGGGACCCGTAGCTTCCCGCGATGGCGGCCCAAACCCCCTGCTTGGCAAATAGATTGCGGGCTTTGTTCTGCATTTTCGACGGGGTTTCAGTCGGGGTTCCAGTCGTGCCTTTCCCGAGGCCCTTGGCTAGGATACACTGAAACCCGAGCCCTGCCTGGTCGGCGACAGCCTTGCTCAGGACTTCATGCGCACGGTCACTTTGTCGGCGATTTTCAATCCAAACTGCTGGGCGGCCGATCCTCCGTTTACCGCAATTTCCAGAAGACCGCTCGAACCAATCACTGGCACCGGGCGGTTGACCGGCACGGCACCGTAGAATTCCGCCAGGGCACAGCGCACCTTCCGTTCGCCCAGCATCTCACACAGGCCCACCCTTTCGCAGGAGACCCTTTCCGCTTCGATGTTCGTGATCGCGTTGCCAAAGCGGTCAATGTGAACGATCTCGCCCTGAACCTCTCCGCGTTGTTTCGTTGTCTGCGGCCAGGGCACGCGGACGAAATCTTTCAACTCACGGCCGAGCCGTGACGCTGACAGGCCTCGGCTCAGATGGGCAGCCACAGGCGCAAAAACATCGCGGCCATGAAATGTCCGGCTGACCGGCTGGAGAAAATACTGCCGATTCTCCAGCAACCGGATCGTCTTGATTTTTTCCAGCGCCAGCCCCCACGAGAGCACGCCGTTGTCCGGGCCGACAAAGAAGCGGTGGGCGGTCTGCACGGCGATGGCCTGTCGCTGGCTGCCGACACCGGGATCAACCACCGCCACATGCACCGTGCCTCTTGGAAAATACCGGCAACTGGCCATCAACGCGAACGCGCCGGCGCGTATGTCGCCCGGTGGAATTTCGTGCGTGATATCCACCACCTTTGCACGCGGAAGGATGCCGAGAATGACGGCTTTCATCGTGCCCACGAACCAGTCACGCGTGCCGAAATCGGTGGTCAACGTGATTATGCGCATGAAGGAACTTTACCTTGAACCGCGCTGGGGCGAAATACGGAACATAATGATCGCTCGCAGCGGAGGATGCATGCAATCCCGGCACGACGCGCATCATCGGCCGGATGCGTAACACTGTCCTGGTGAGGATCGCCACGCGTTGCGCTCAGCCGGAGGTTCGCCCACCCGCACGCCGGCCCACACCAAAAGGTCGCCACCGTGTCGCACGCGGACTCCACATGCCAGGACCCAATCCACAGGGTATAATTTCCGCCATGCTCTTCAGCGACGCCTCCTGCAGCCCCTGCTGTCGCCCCCTTCGGAGTGAATTGGCAAAGAACTTGTGGATTAAGCCAAGAAGCCGGACTTTCAGAATGGACCTCTGCCGAAAGACAACAAAGTGTGCCAGTTCGTGGTAAAGGTCAGGCAAGGCCAGCAGATCCCCAGCCTGTGTCTGCGGCGTCATAATAATGTCCATCTTCATCAGCGCCTGAAAATACTGGAAGCTTAACGCCCCGCATAACGGAGGGACCAAACGAACTTGCGTTTTTTGCCCGGCGGTTTATTGCTTCGGACTTATGAAGAAATTATTTTGCGTTCTCCTCATGGCCGCGAGTGCCTTCACCTCGCGCGCGGCCATCCACACCGAAACCGTCGAATACAAACAGGGGGACATGGCGCTCGAAGGCTTTGTCGCCTACGATGATGCCGTCCATGGCCAACGGCCCGGCATTCTGGTCGTGCATCAATGGATGGGTTTGACGGATTACGAAAAGAAACGCGCGGAAATGCTTGCGCAACTGGGATATGTCGCGTTTTGCGCCGACATCTACGGCAAAGGGGCTCTTCCGAAAAACACCCAGGAGGCAGGGGCACTGGCCGGCAAATACAAGGGGGACCGTCAACTTCTGCGCGCCCGCATCAATGCCGGTTTGGCGGCGCTGCGCTTGCAGGCGCTCGTGGAGCAAAAGCGCGTCGCGGCCATCGGCTACTGTTTTGGCGGGACGACGGTAATTGAACTGGCACGCAGCGGTGCGGACATCGCAGGCATTGTCTGTTTCCACGGTGGACTCGATTCGCCGACGCCGGCGGACGGCAAAAACATCAAGTGCAAGGTGCTGGTGTGCCATGGCGCGGATGACCGCACTTCGTCGCCGGAGGACATCGCCGCCTTTGAAAACGAAATGCGCACTGCGGGCGTGGACTGGCAGCTCATCAAATATGGCGGCGCCGTCCATGCCTTTACCCAACCAAACGCAGGCAACGACAATTCCAAAGGCGCGGCTTACAACGAAAAGGCGGACAAACGCTCCTGGGAAGCCATGACGCAATTCCTCGCCGAGATTTTCAAATAGAAACGGATTCAAACCGCTTTAGCCACACCGGGGACTTTGTGGCGATTCTCATCTGGTCTCGATGGCCGCGCAACGCCTTGCCCGGAACGGTCTCGCTGTTGCCTTCGTGATGGACGTAAGCGGTGTCGAAATAGTTCACGCCCGATCCAGGGCGTGGCGGAGCATGCGCGCCGCTTCCGCTTCATTGACGAACCAAAGTTGAAAAGGGTTTGATTTTATTGTCTCTCCAACTCCCAGTTGCCTGGGCATGGCAGGACTCGCATTTCAACGCTTGGCCGGCGCGCCGATTTTTGCGGCCGCGAACTTGAGGACATCCTCCAGCAACCGGTCCTGGCCCACCACGTCGGACATTCGCATCCAGACGTAAAGGCTGCGGCCGCCTTGCAACGGCGGTGTGCGGTGCTCGATGTAGGCCATGCCGTCGCCGTAGCTGCGGCCATTTGCGTCAGTCAACCACGCGAGCGGCACATAAATATCGCCGGGATTGGTGGCATCACGGACAGCCGGGCGCCAGCGCAGATCGCCGTTGGATGGAAACCGGGCCTTCGCCGGAAAATGCAAAAGGGCATGGGTGTCGAACTGGAATGTCAATTGTGCGCCGTCAGGCGGCAGTTCCCAACCTTGCTTGACCGGCAGACCGACCCGGTCAGCCACCGGCGCCGCCTTGTCCGACACCGTGTCATAGTAAAACGGAAAGGGTCCGTTTGGCAGGCTGATAAGGAAACCGCCTTGCGCGAGATATCGTTGGAGGGCGGGCACCACATCACCCGCAACCTTGCCTGTGGACGAATAGTGTTCGCCGCCCGTCTGCACAACTAACGGGAAATTGTGGGGAGAGAAGACCGCTGGATCGGCCACATCCGCCCAGGACAATTCCCTGACACGCAAACCAGCGCCGATCAGCCAGAACGCCGCCTCCCCAATGTCGGGCAGCACGCCGACGGTGTATCCGGAGAGTTGAGCCTGGAGATTGGTGGCGGTGGCCGGCGCGGGTTCAGCGCCCGCGGCCAAGCGTGCGGATTTGGCGGCCAAAAAGCCCGGCGCATATTTTGCCGTCATCTTGAGATATTGATCGCCGTCTTCCCAACTCGGCTCGATCTCGGAACCTTCGTGCCATTCGTTCCAAGAGGTGATCAGCACCCAATCCGGCTGGGCGCGAATGGCTTCCTCCCACAACACGGCGTAAGTTTGGCCATCCTGCCGGGACGCCGCCAGACCGGGCCGGCGGATCTTGGTGTCATCGTAGCCGGGAATCACGGTCACACAACTGATCCGCCGATGTTGCCTTGCGAGGCTGACTGCCTCCGCGTAGTTGTGTGCAGCCCATGCGCGGAGGACATCGGGTGACTTGCCTTTCACCTCCGCGCAGTTGTTGTAAGTATGCACGCCGTCGAATAAGCGCGCGAAAGTTGGCTGATAACCGTCGGCGATGAGCAGAAAATCTCCAGCCTTGGCGCGAGCGCCCTCAATAATTATTGGCCAGGAGGCCAGCGGCACCTGGCCCATCACCCGGCCATAGACAAAGATCACCGGCTTTTGATCCACCTTCAGAAACGCCCTGTTCGAGCCATAACGCGAAAGCATATAAACCAGGTCGGCGATCGCCCCGTCAATTTGTTCGCGGCCTGACTCGGGCGCGGTTTCCCAATAGATGCTGGCTTTGAAATCTTTTTGCTCCGCGCGGGCCAGCAAGAGCGCGAAACTGCGGTCTTCGTAAGACCCCTGCCCCCACCAAGTGGCGATGAAACCCGACACCCCGCAGCTTTTCGCCTCCAGGATGTGCGCGTCCACCAAGGCCGGATCTTGTGAATCGTAGGCGCCGCGCGCCGGATAATGCGTCGTCTGGGGTGTCGAATGGTTCGTCGTATTCTCCCCACCCCAATGCACCCAATGATCCTGCCGTTCCGGGCGCCCGTACCACGTATAATAAAACGCCAGCACTTCATGCGGTACGCCGTCGAAGTGCCGGTCGCGGTGAGTGGCGATGAAATCCAGCAAGCTGGCCTGCGCTGGAGATTGAGCCGCGCTCTCGCGTGGCGCCAGACAGCATAAAAGCAGCGCGGCGATAATCCGGATGACTTTCACGCTGCCATTGTGACTCCCTCCGACTTTGGGGCAAGAATTCATGTGCTTTGGATCATGACGCTTTGTGGCATGACTCGTTTATGGTTCAGATGGTGTGGCTGGTCCGCGCCACACACTGCCGCCAAAGGTCGTCACATGAATCACGGCGTCGTTGGCGGGATCGAACTCGACACGCTGGATGTTCGCGAAAGGCAATTCATCGAAGGCTCGCCAGGTTTTCCCATTGTCGCGCGAGAGCCAGAGGCCCGCGCCGGGCGCGTCCTCGGTCAGGGTCATGTATATCCAGCCGTCGTGATTCGGGTGAAAATAGCCGCCAAAAGTCTGCGGCCCTTCCCGGCCGATGCGCTGCCAGGATTGGTCGCCGTCCTCGGTGAGGTAGAGGCCGCCGGATTGGTCGCCCCGGCCGGCATCCGCCGCGCCCAGCAGGATTCGCCGGCTGTCGCGCGGATCGATGGAGAAGTCCTTGGGGTAGAGCAACGGCTTGGAGGCATTGATATTTTCCCAATTCTCCGCACTGTCTTTGGAACGATAGAGGCCGACGCCTTCGGGCATGAGCGGCTGGCCGGACGCGGGCCGCTTGGCGCAGATGAAGGCGAACAGTGTGCCGTCGCGGTGGAGAATCACACGATAGACGCGCATGTTGTCAGGGTGGCCCAGGCCGGTTTTCTTGAGCGCCCAAGTCTTGCCGTCGTCGGTGGACTTGAAGACGCCTTCGTCAAACACGCCGGCGTAGGGCGTGCGCGCGTTCTTCGGACTCGCCGGATCAAACACGATGGAAGTCACCGGTTTGCGCGGGAGTCCTTCTGTCCCGCTTCTCCACGACACACCGAAATCGGTCGAGAGGCAGACCCCACCGGGACCCTGATGGCCGTGGCGCTCGGTGATGATGTTGTCGTTAGGGATGTCATGCACGTCGGAGAACGCGCCCAAAATCTTCCCGGGCGTTTCGGGATCAAACGCCATCTCGTAACAAGTGTTCCGCCACGGCGACCACGACTTCGGGTCCCACCAAATCCAAGACTGGCCGGCGTCGGTGGAGCGGGCCATCCGGATGTCGGTGTAGCAGATGTACTGGCGGTTCGGTTCGAACGGATCAATGTAGAAATGCCAGGTGGTGGTGACGACCAGGCCATTGCAAACCCAGCCGGAGCGCGGGCCGGGCTTCTGCCCGGGCGCCGAATATGCCATAGCGTGGCGCCGCGTTCGGATGCTTTTTCCAGAACCTTAATCCCTTCGTACACCTTGTGCGTCGCATGCCCCTCTGGCCGCAGTCGTATCGGCAGCCAGCCCGACCGAATGTTGACAAGCTCTTTCTCTAAACTTTCCAGATCCTTCAGCAGGGCCGCCCGTCGCTTCTCCACATCTGTAGTAGACTCTTCTGCATGTATCCTTTGGAGTTCGGCAAAAGCCTCAGAATATTCGTGCTCCTTCTCCCGTACCAGCCTCTTTCTTTCGTCAGAATCAATGAACTGCTTGCCGCGCTTAACCGCACGTAAGCGATTGAGTTCTCGACGGAGTTCTCGGTATCTTTTGAAAGCAGCCCTTTGCCTCGCAAGTTCGCTTGTTGGCTTTTGCGTCATGACCTTTTGCGTTTTGCTCCTTTTCTTCATGTTTCTGCCCATCCGAGTTAAGCCCTGGCAGAATGCTTACACGCCGGCTGAAGCGGAAACCCATAATGAATCAATCGTGCGACAGATCGGCCAATATGTCCCCGGTTTTTCTCACCAGGCCAATCCGGGGAAATATCTTGGTGACGGTGAGTGAATGCTCTTCGGCCGACATGGCCGACATGGCGTCTTCCACAAAAACCTGATTGTAACCGTATTCGTAAGCGAACCGGGCGGTGCTTTCCACGCCGATGTTTGTCGAAATGCCGCACAGGATCATTGTCGTTATGCCGCGCCTTCTGAATTCCAAGTCAAGCTCCGTCCCGTAGAACGCGCCCCACTGGCGTTTGGTGATCACAAAATCGCCCGGTTTGGGCCCCATTTCCGGGACAATTTCCGTCCAGTCCGGCGGTGGCTTTTGAAACTGCATGGGGGCGTCGGCAACGGGACGCAGGGCGTTTTTCCCGTCTGGAGACAGGGCAACCCTCACCAAAAAAACCGGCATCCCGTTTTTCCGGCACGCCTCGGCCAGAGCCCCCGCGTTTTTTACCACGAGGTCCGACGCATGGGGGGCGGTTTGCCGCCCGACAATGCCTTTCTGGAGGTCTATGACCACCAGCGCCGTCTTGGATCTGTCAATGAATGTGTTTTTCATAATTGTCGTAGTGCCACTCTTGGATAATGCCACGCGCTCAAGATTGATGCCAACAACGTGAGGATGGCAAGCCCGCCGCAGTGCCGGTTGTGAGCATGACTCCCGCACAATCCGTTGACCGTGCAAGGAACGAAACAGTGGCCCGGCATCTCTTGCCGCCTTTCACAGGCGGTTGAAGCCGCCACCCAATCAGGCTAGGATGCGCCAAAATGATGACGGCTTTGGCATCTGGAGTTCTGCTGGGACTCTTCTGCGGGCTCGCCCCCGGCCCCCTCCTGGCGCTGTTGCTGGCTCAAACACTGCGGCACGGCGCACGGGAAGGCTGCAAGATCGCCCTGACCCCGCTGATCACCGATGCGCCGATCATCGCCCTGGCACTGGCGCTGGCAGCGAAGTTGGCGCAACTCCGCCCCTTGCTCGGCATCGTCTCCATCGCAGGGGGAGCCTTCGTCCTGTACCTGGCTTGGGATGGTTTCCGTCCCGTGCGTGTGGCCGAGGAAGTCCCGGCTGATCGCCCCAGATCGTGGTTCAAGGGAATTCTGACCAATCTGCTCAACCCGCACCCATGGCTGTTCTGGCTGACGGTTGGGGCGGCGACCTTGGCGAAAGCAATGGCGCAAGGCTGGCCGGTCGCTGTCGCCTTCCTGTGCGGTTTTTACCTGCTGCTGGTTGGCTCGAAAGTGGTGGTTGTCCTGCTGGCCGCGCGATCCCGCGACTTGCTGGCCGGGCGGCCCTATCGGGTAGTGATGCGTGTCCTTGCCGTGCTGCTGGCTTTCTTTGCGTTCCTGCTGTTCTGGGTGGGATGGAAGCATCTTGGATGATCGGCCTCAGTTCATTCAACCCTCATGTGGCTGACCAGATACCAGCCGTCCCTTGCCGGCGCGTCCATCGCCAAACTCAGCGTTCCCCTAGGGTTGGCTGGGTCAATCAATGCGACAGCCAGAGGGCCACGCATATCAGGATTATCTGCGCAGCGTGCTGGCCCTGCCGGCGTTTGTGGGGTGTCACTGGTTCCAGTACAGTGACGACGAAGGCGGGGTTTGCCGGGATTTTGGAAAGGGCTGGGCTGAATGAGAATCTCAACAAACGTCGGAAATGAATGCAGGACCTCATTTGTGGGACAAGACTGCGCCTTGGACTGTGTGCATCGCTACTGCTGCGTTGGATAAAGTAACTGTAAACAATGTCTTGGCCCAACAACCGGAAAGTGTGGAAGCCGGTCTGTTGTCGGGGAACTGCATCCTCCGACCGGAGCGCATGGTGGTGCGAACACGACTTGAAAGGCTTCGAGTTTCGACTTGTGGTAATTATTGAATGCGACCGGGAGGTTCTTCCGGCCCACGGCGTTGCCCGAGAGAAAGTTTGGCGGGACACCTGTCCAACGACAATTATTCGCTAGTGAATTCTAATTGTCGTTCGACAGGACGCCCTACGCTTATATGTAGCAATGATCCGCGCCAGGGATCAAGTCTATTTGGTTTACGAAAAGTCGACTTCTGAGTTCGTCACGATGATAGGCCAAACGGTTGTTCAAAGGCAAGAGCCAATCATTCGAGACTACAAAGTCAAACATCGCCCAACACCGACCCCGGATCGCCGCGCAGCTACGCCCGCTCCGGTGGCGATTTCAGTGCCCGCCCAGGCGGTTCCGGAAGATTGGGATGAAAACTGCGAGACATGCCTTACCGAATGGGAGTCAGAGGTTTTGAAGCGATATTTTGCTCGGAACGTTTATCGCGAACAACCTGTCTTTCCACGAGTGATGCAAGCCGAGGATTCTAGATTCACTGCGTCCTGAGCTCTTCTATTCCTTACGGCATTGCAACCAAATAGACGTTCAGCAATTGCTCGGCAAGCTGCGGTACGCAGGGCTGAAGCCTTCGCCGCGATAAACCGGTTGCCCAGCCAGCGGCCCCGGCCAGCCGAGCAGTCGATCGCTACCATCGGCGTTACCACAAACAGTAACCATCGAAAGCTAACTCCCCCTCACCATCTCAGTGACAATTCGGAGAAACTTCTTCTTCGCTGGTTCGGGAAGTGCGCCAAATTTCTCAACGAGCCATTCTACCGCCAATTCTTCCAGACGACTCTCAATGCCTTTGACCACCGTCTTAAGGCGTTTCACATGGGGCTCGGTAAGGATAGCTGGCGGGCTACTTGCCCGCGCGTGCAATCTGTTGGCGTCAGCGGCCGACATTGAGGCTACATCGGCGGCCTCAGATTCGAGTGTATCGATCCAGATCGCACTGGCATCCTTCCGCTGCTTCGTGAAGCTGATGAGGAATCCGCCGATGGCATCATCCGGTGTCCAAGGAATTTCTTCCTCACCGAACATGGTGTTGGCATCCTGACGGAGTTGCTCGGCAAGTTGTTCGAACTCCGGCCAGGTTAGTAGGTCGCTTTCAAGCTGCTGACAGTCCTTCTGATAAAGCCGTAAGGCTCGACGCATGAGAAGAATATCTTCCTGATCGTTTGGTAGGTTATCGAAAACAGCAACTAATGACTCAACTTCAGGGAGCAACCGCTCAATATCATCTTCTACCCGCAATTTCGTCTGCCAAAGGCCCGAGGCGCGTTTCACTACGGCTGCTTCCGCATCTTTCAGTTTGGTCATGAAGGTAGAAAGCTGAGTGCGGATGGTGCCAAGCTCGGCGAGTGAGATGCGCTCGGACATACCTTGAAGCTTTGAAGAAAAATCCTTCCCGACGTCCCGCAAAGCACGAAGATCAGCAACGCGGACAATTCGAGTAGGATCACCATGCGTAGTCAGCCATGAGATCACGTCCCGTACCAACTGATGAGCTTCAGCTATCGTTTCTGCTTGTCGGATTACCGCAGCGGTCCGTGTTTCCACCTCAAGCGTCAACTCCTCCAAACCGACGCGTTTAAGATTGCCACCAACCAGCCGAAGCATTCGATGTTTGAAATCTCCTACGGCATCGGGCTTATCTGTGTGCGGTGACTGTCGCGACAGCCATTCTTTGAAGTGCATGACGATAGCCTGCCGCGCAGTTTCGAAGTGTGGCTGGAGTTCAGCGATCTGCAGATCGGTCCAAGCCGGTTTTTCAGCGGTCATTTTCCCTGAAATCTCGCGTAGTGATGCGGCACCCCATGACAAGCTTGATACATCGCGCCTTTCAAGACCTTGTTGGATTTTCGCAATCGCTGCACTTTGTGATTCCTCCAACTTCGAGATGGCCTGAATGGAAAGGCAGCCCTGTTCCCGCAGGTGGACCTCACGATAGGCAAGAGATGGGGGGACAGGAACACGATTTTTGAGTTCTGTTGCTCTCTGAAGGCCGTTGCGTCTGGCTAAGTGATTGTCGGCTTGCTCCCATTCGTCCAAGAGCGTCTCCCACTCAGACGACGCCTCCCCAATCGATATCAGGTCAACCCCATGGAGCGCGGTCAGATCAATGAACCTGCCCTTGAAAAAACCATCTTGGATCCATTGCGATATAGCAATCTGCTGCCCCTCCCGAACGACGACAAGTTTCTCTGCGCGGGGGGCGACGAATACACCAAAAATCAGCCCGGCAGATGCGATGTTCGCCCCGTGGGGAGGTAAACAGAGTTGCCGCAGAATGTCGGCGACGGAGAGCCTGCGCTCCTCGGATGCCAAGGCATCATCCCACTTCTCAGTGATCGTTCTCAAAGCAGGATGGGTTGGACGCCTCGACACATCGCCGTTACGGGTGAATATCCCCCATGTTTCTTTTAGTACGGTGACCGCTCGATTCTTGGCCTTGACGGGCTTCGCGATGACACCATCGAAGTCCAGCTTGCCGGCAAGCAATTCGGTGGTCAGTTCCTGACATGTGTCCGCAGCGTTGCCCCTGGCTGTGCTGAACCCGTCGAAAGGGAAAGGTATTGGGGACTTGTACGTCTTGGCAAACAACTCAGTGCCGGCCCGACTCAGGCGGTGTGACTCTAGCTCTTCCTTGAGACATGTAGCGTAACGCCGCTGCCTGATCATGCTCTCGATTTGATCTCTGACGGCCTGCCGCATCTTCTCCTTGTGTGCGGCAATTAGATTTCCGAAGCGGACTCGGTCCTCCTCACTGGCTGTTTCTTCCAGAACGGCGAATTCCGCCAAGGCCTGGCCCAAATCACCTTTCTCATCACACAGGAGAACGACCAGCATCGGCAACGCCGTCGCTTCGGCTTCACGAGCAGCGGCACGAAGGAGCTTGGCGGCATCCGACAGTACCAAGGCCGAGTCTCGGCTAGGCTCCACATAGCAGTAGACAATCGTTCCACGCGGCTCATCCACCCCAAAAGAGCCTTTCCACCGATCTGTCGCCAGTTTGATTTGCATTGGCAAGAGATCAAGGTTGGTGGTAGCGCTTTGGTACCGCCACTCGCGCGTTGTGATGTGGTTTTCCTCGGCAAAATCACAATCAAGATCACCCAGAAGATCGCACCAGGTCGATGCCTTGCTGGCAAACAGCTTAGCCTTGCCGGCTTCATCGTAGGTAGTTGCTACGCGCTGTCTGACGAAGGAAAGGAACTGAGTTCGGGGAACCGCATCTCCGAGGATGTCGAACTCCTTGAATGCCTCATCCCACTCCAGCACGTTGTATTCTTCTTGAAGCAGCCGTACGGCTTTGTCTGCTGCGCTCAGTGAGATGCCGGCGAGTTCAGCTAACGCCTCGATGGCATCGTCCTTGTCTGCGGACTGCAGACCCATCTTTGATGCCAAGACGACAGAACGAAGTATCCGTTGGAGGTCATCTGTTAGGCGGGTGCCATGCCGGGCGTTAACGGAAGCAAAAGCGTGGGTTATGGAGCCCTGCTGGCCGCTCTCCTCAGAAGTAAGCAATTCCTGTTGGAGCGCGTCTGACCATAGGTCCGCCGGCGCCAAGGCCCAGTTTGTGCCATCGGTTACTTCGGTTCCATCGTGGCGGGCAAGGACGTCGCCGAGAAGCGCGAGCGCCGATCTCTCCTGCAAGTGCTTGCCGGCGGCGGCCAGATAGAACAAAAACCAAGTTGAAAAGGGAGACAGCGGCCAGCAGCCCTTCCGGATTACCGTATGGAATTGGTCCGAATCGCCCCACAGTCGGTGATTCCGTACTTGCGGAAACCACCGAACTAGCTTCTCGATCATCTCTTGGGACTCCTGACGAGCGTCCGTACTGTCAAACTGCTTATCCAAAACCTTCGGTTGACGCTTCTCAAGGAGACTGGCAATGAGAGTTTCGAGGTTGATCGAAAGATAAACCCGGTTGGCCGCTTGGTAGCGGGTTACATACCGAAGGATTTCGTTCCGATACTCAGGGGCAATTCGCTGAACATAAGCGTTCAGTTCAAACTGGATAAAACCGATGAAACAAGCGGAGCCGGAATGCGCCTGCACTGCCTCAAATAAGTCCTGAAGTACACCGCTGCCGGCAATCTGACTACGAACGGTGGCAAACTCGGTATAACGACCAAATTCGTCGAAAAGAACAACCAAGTTCCGGTATGGCCTTCCCTTACCGCAGTACTCACGGACCGCAACATCTATGACATCACGCACGGATTCCCCAGTCAGCGCCCTGATCGTCATGCCGCGGGAAGCGAAGAATTCGTGTATTTTTGAGTAAATGTTTTCGTCTTGCTGTTCCAAACCCCGCAGGATGTCCTCCACGTTGCTGATCTCACAGGCGACGAGTAACTCCTTCACTACATTCTCATTTGACATCCGGATTAGACCGGCTGCTTGGGCAAACCGCGGTCGCAAGTCATCAAGGGGCTTTGTGTCGAGGCCGCGCTTTTTGAAGTCGCGAGCAATTTGTCGGGTGATCTCCGCCGTTAAATCAAAACTCTGCATGCCGTTGAGGGCGACAACGAGACAAGGCTGCTTCGATTCATTAAGGAGCGCCCTGACTTCACTGCCAATAACCTCGTCGGCAATTTCCAGAGCCGATAATACCGGTGTAGCCGTCTCTCCCGCTGGATCTGAGAGTAGTGTGGCAAGTGTTAGTCCTAGATGCGATTTCCCGGTGCCGTAGCCCGCAATAGCCAATGTAAACGGCTGGTCTTCTTGACCATAACACCGCCGGACAACGGCGCGCGCGAAGCTTGCGGTGTCCATGAGTGTATGGCCATGTCCCGTACCCACATCCTGCTGTTGTACGCCATGGTATTGCGGGCCGTGGAAGACGAACGCGTCGCTAGCAGCCCGGCATCTTGCTACATCCGTGCCAAACCAATTGATACTCACGGCGCCGTGGAAAAGACGGTCGTCACGAAATCTTACTATGTCGCTAAGACGTTGTGGCATGGCATCAATCCCTACAAGAGGTCATCGTAAATCCGCTTCCACGTTTGTTCCGCATCGGCGGCAGGTGCGATCAGCCAAGGTTCCATGTGACGGTCGACATCGACCAGCCCCTTCCGCACAATCATCTCAAGGGCACGCTGTAGACTGGATATATCCCATCCCGGAATCGTTCGCCACCCGGCTGCGGCGTCCAAGTCAGTGATCGGAATTTGACGGAGCTTGGGAAAATGCGTTCCCATGAGTTGAAGTATCCATGCCCCATAGCCCAGAGCCATCTCCTCTGTCACGGGAGCCAGCTTGCGCTGGATAGTCCCTGATGTCTCTGTTAGCGCTCCGCACGTTTTGAAAGCCGCCTCGTCTTCGTAAGCCCCAATCAACGGGCCGATGAGACCGCTTTTCTCGACGCCATAGACAAGACTCAGATGGGATTCGAGTTTTCTCCTTTCAAAGGTCATACCAAGAGACTGAGTGCCCGCAAAGAGCGTCTGATACCAAACGTCAGCCCCAGTAATCGGGCTACACAGGTTGAAATGTGCGATCCACTGACTGATGCCAAGCTTCAGGAAAGGGTCCTCCAAGAGAACAACCCGGCCAAACGGTGTCAACTCGGGCTTCTTCACTGACGATCGCTCGGCCCCAACGAGGCGAATTAGCCGCATGCCTTTACAGTAATCCAAGATGGCCGGAACCTTGCCAGTTGAGGTGCCCGTAGGGATGCGTGTGGCAGCGGCGATCTCTTGGTAATCTCCTTCGCGGCCAGAAGCTGCAAAGCGAAGCATCGCGTTTAGGTAACGGCGTTCAGGTATGAACGTCTTGTGGAAGTTACGCGCCAGCCGACTATGTTCCAAGAGTTCAGGCATTGAATCCACGCTCCTCTAAAGAAGTAATCTTGATTCTTTGGGCTTGGAATACCAATCTGCCTGTTGTCTCGTTCAGGCTGCGCCCCAACGACCAACATTCACCTATTTGGAGCGAAGCCAGGCGCGTCGCCCAATCTTGGACGCTAACATTGCTGATCGCGTTATGAAGAAGCTGCGCATGCTCTCGCATTTCGTTCTCGGTCGGCTTAAAGAACACTTTGTGTTCGGCCTGAAACAGCCGACTGACTCGTGCATCATTGACGCCTCCGACCCCCTTCACCGTTTGTGTCGCGGTAATGAGCGCGAGTCCGTGTTTACGGCCCTCGGTGAGATATTTGGCGACGGGTGCATCTGGGCTAAGATCGAGGTTCTGCACCTCATCAAGGACAACTACTCGCGGAAGGTGTTTACTACCAAAGCTGCTTACAAACGAATACAGGTCCCACAAAACAAATTCAATCAAGGCGCGTGCCGAATGCCGGTCAACCATGTGAAACTGAAACACGTGGCAGCGAAACATTGTATCAGTGAACAATTCACGCCAACCGATTCCATTGTTGTCGTCTGCGAAAGGATTGCTTTGGATAAACGGCTTCAACTTACTGATGGTCGTCCGCACAGTCCCGGTCGAATGGATTTCGTCCTGGATGTATGTTTCGAGCACTCCCAGTAATTGCGCCATAGTGAAACTATCGCCAGAATGTTCGACGCCCTCTGTAATTGCGTCGATCAAGACGGGGAATTGTTGGTTGCCAAGTTCGTACACGCTCTTGAATATAGCGGCGACCCTTTTGGCGATAGTTATGGGAGTATCCCTAAATGTCAAGCCAGCTTCTTCGCTGACCTGTGCCTTGAATGGACTAATTGGAAGTGGTTTTTGTCGTATGAACCATTGTTTTGGCTCAAGACACGATTGAGTCGCCTTCTCAAGCTTACTGGGAATAAATCCATCTGTATAGTCGATCACAAGCGAGTTTTGGCCTGCACGACCAAGTTCGCTCAGCAAACATTGGATCGCATAGGTTTTCCCCATACCGGAGGTCCCGAAAACAAGCATGTGGCGGTTCGCCAATTCGGGGTTCGCAAACTCCCAATACACCGGCTTTGCTCCATTGACGGTCTCGCCGAGGAGAATGCGATCTGGGATTGATGTGGTCGGAGTAGGGATCAGTAGCGTGTCACAACCTGCAATAACGCTCATTGGTGCTTGCTGGGATGGCGGGGGGGGCAAGACCGCATCCAAAATCGGCACAGGTGCCGCGACAACTGGCTCTGTTGTAGGCTCAGGGATTGCGGGCTCGGTTTCGTGGGTGTCTGGGAACTCAACACCCTTAGGCTCCGCATCGCCTTCTTCGCGATCCTGTTGCTCATCCCATAGCGGCATATCCTCATCGTCATCGTCGCCGGGGGGAAGTTCGATGTCGTCTAAGTTGTCACAAACATTAGCACCTGCCTCTTGGGCCAGATTTCGCCATTCATCCCACGTTAGGGAAGAATGAGTGCCGTCGACCGCTAGTCTGCGCACGAACTCGCTACCAATCGCATAAATGTCGGCGGTCAGTTCTTTCGAGTCGATGGGTTTCCACGCGCCGATACGCTTTGTTCCGTCTGAGTCATCATCGTTCCAAAAAGCAAATACAGAGGCACCCCAATCGATTACATAGTCGCCTTCGGCTAGGCGCTCCAGCGCGGTAAGCATGTCTGCTTGTTGACTGCATTCGATTTCAGCCTTGCTGGTGACCAGTCTGTGAAGCTGAAGCCACCAATAGCGCTGGTCCGGACGGTTATCCTCACGCTCTGTGGTGCCGTGCTGCGATGAGCGGGGAGCAAACGCAGGAATCAACACTCGCAAACCGTTGTTAATCTGTGCTCGTGCTTTGAGTAGGTGTTCATCTGACTGTTGTGCCACTTTGCATTCAATCAAATGTATTTTTAGACAAACGCGGTTGTCGGAATCGAGCCATGCGATCAGCCACATTAAGTCAGGGCGTCGCTCGTCATCGGCCAAGTCGAACCAATGGCGGTAAGCATCCAAGGAAACCAAGTGATCACACAGCACCGTGCGGCTTTCCCGCAACATTTTTCGCGTGAGCGAGTAGGCCATGAAATCACGAATGTAGTGTCCAACACCGGTTGCACGCACAAGCGACAAGCCAGATAGTTCGCGAGCCTCACGCAAGACGCCTTTTGCCGCAGACTGATAATCCTCAGCAGTCCATCCGCATCCAGCATATACCTCTTGGATGGACGCGGCCAAGCGAAACTGAACGTCGGCTAGTGAAAACTGCTCAGTCGAAATTGTATAGTTGGCTTCGCCGTGGGAACCTACGCCTGATCCGAATCCAATGATCTCCCGCTCTCGTATCCTGCCCCCAGCAGGGATTTTTATCAGCCGCTCATCCATGTTAGGATCAATGCAGATTACCCATTCGGCCTTGGTGTGCAGCGCGTCCACGACCCCTCGCCACGGTGCAAAATCACCGACGCCGAGAATTACAAACTCTTTTCCCGGCTGAACTCCCTCGTTCTGGAGGCGATGCATTACTTCGGCATGCAGTGTCCCCAAAGCAAACTGCCGGTTACTGATAACCCTGGAACGTTTGAAACTTTCAGTTGGATGCCGAACAGCACAACAAGACTTTTCCAAGATGGGAAATTTCAGCGTGCGGGTTGTTACATCGAAAGGTGCTACCTCAGCAAATCGGTTGCCACCTTGGCCGGCACCGATGAAATCGTAGAGCACCGCAATGTCGGCTTCGAAACTGTCATTGATCAATCGTTGGAAAGAGCCAAGTTGACGGGCCTCGACGATGCGATGCGCAACCGAAAACCGACACCGACGATATGCCTGAAACTTGTACTCGGTTTCTGCCGCTTCCCATCGCTCCCGCCATTGTTCGATCCAGCGTGCCACATCCACGTCATCGCCGGATTCAGTGAAAATGGTTACACCTATGGCGTATGGTTTGGGTCGCTCGGGCGACAAAACGTAGTACCGCCGATCTTTCTCATCCGCGAGTTTGGTCAGGTATTGATGAACGGCAGCGATAATTGGCTGGATGTCTTGATTGCGGAACACGGCTAGGTTCAGGCCGTCGCGCGCATGAGGGTGAAGGCGAAAATAATCCGTCATCAGACGGTACAGCAACTTCGACTCACGGCTTTCACGGAACATTTCGGCGTCAGCAACCTGTTCGTCCTCATTGCTGTTGTCGTACCGCACTAGGAGGCGAGTAGAAAGTGTCGCTTCACGCTCTGCGGGAGAGCCGATGCGATGGATCAGTTCGTGACCGCGCACGTTCGTGTCGAGGTTTCGGTCCTCGTTATACAGCAGCCCCATGACGGGAGATTGAATGGACGCGAGATCGACGTAGCCAGTCCAGATGTTTTCCGCAAATGCTTTGCGCCGGTCTTCACGGTGTATCTCTAAAGCTCCTGCCGCATTGAAACAGGAGAATAAGAACAGCACATGCGCCTCCAACATTTCCAGTGTTGCCGGATGCAGTACGGTAGCAACTCCGGAACGCTCGAAAGGTTCCGTGCCCCACGCTGTGCCAAGCTGTGATCCGCGTCGTTGCACGACAAGAAAGACACGCAGAAGCATCGCTGCCATCTGGGATTCTCCGCCGTTGGGATCTTGCACCAGAAACCGGCAAGCTGCCGCATGTGCCTGTCGCAATTCGGCCCATTTATCACTGAACAGGGCTGCGTGTAGCCCCTGTTCAAATGCAGCTTGAACAAACAACACGTACCGCTCCGCCAGGGCTTTTAGTGGCGTCAGCAAAACATCATTGCTCGCGAGCCATTCTCGTCCAAACAGGTTGGTCACCTTAGAATCATCGGGCCGGGCATCACGGACGCAATGCAACATCACGCGGCGGGTTTCCTCATCGTCAGTCGCACGAAGCAATTCCTCGTAGTAGGGCAGATGAAAAACAGGCAGTTTCCACGTAGACCGATCCGCATTCAGCGCATTTCTGGTCGAATGTAGCAACGCCTCCGCAAGACGGTAAGACTGGATCTCCGGCAACCGCCAAGCGAACCTTCGACGATAGGGTTCGGTGTCGTCGGTATGAATTAGTCTGATTGAAAATTCGAGTTGTGGTTCGGCTGTTTTTCCGTAAACGCACGGGATTTCATTCAGCCCCAAGTTGCTCGTCACCGGCAAATTCTCGCCTTCCTTGCCGGGTAACTCCAAGCGCTTCGCTACCAGCGCATCGACACCGCCAAGGAGCCGCAGTAGATATTTCCGCGCCGATTCAGTTCGGTCTGCCGTGGCGTCGATTTCCTCGCTATCGTCTGCGTTTTCATAGTCATGCTTGAAACGATCGGCAACGATCTCAATTCCCTGCACCTGCGCGTCAAGAAAGCGCTTGTCGCGGCCAAACTCGCGGAATGTCTGCCACACCGCGTGTAAAACAACTTCGACCGGTCCACCAGAAAGCTTGTGGAGGGTGTCCTTTTTCTCTTTTTCTTCGGCCTTCTTGCGGAACTTCAGAATCTTGTCGACGATGGTGACGAAGTCGCACCGCCGGAGACGTTCGCGGTCTTCGCGATCTTCCGTCTGGATGTAGTTCTTCAGGCCAACAAGAAGGTCTTGGGCATTAGCATACGGACCAAGGACATCTTGATCTTCAAAGCGCACGCCGGTATCCTGTCCCTCGGCCAAGGCTGCAAGCATCTTACCAATTGCCTTGGTGGCCTTTTCTCGTTCTTTGGCGTCGAGGAAGATCGTGTACGCAAAGAAGGCGTTAGCCTTCTCGATATACGGAGACAAGGTGGTGCGTTTCCGCCCCAACGGGAAGCCAGTGAACCTCGGAAGTTGGAACGTATCGAAGCGTCCGAGCATGATTTTCAAGGCGGCGCGGACCGAGTCAGCCGAATTTAGGTCCAAGTTAGCCAGCCATTCACCAATACTCAGGAGATCTGCTTTGCCGTGATCCAACAACGGCAGCAGCAGTCGGTCGAACTCCCTTAACTCCGCTGGCTCAACGTCTTCCAGACCAATACTTTCCAGTTTCTCGCCAACCCATGTTTGGAAGCTTCCCCTCATTTCCACATTCCAGACCACATCCAAATCGCAGCGGTGAAAATCAGCCAGGCTACCGGCATCGGTGATCCGGTCGGCACCGCAGAGGACGATTAGATTAGTCTTACCGGGCTTGGCGGGAAGATTGCGGTAGTAGGTCAGGTTGCCCCTATCATCAATCCAGCCGTGACGCGATGCCTTGGCAGTTCCTTCCGAAGACCAATTTTTAATTGCCACCAGAGCGATCTTGATCGAGAGTTCCAACCCGGAATTTGGGATGCACCGGTTGGTAAAAGTCTCCGCGAGCGTCAACATCCTGTCCTCGTCGAGTGATGGAACAATCACCAGCAGCCTGCGTCCAGCGGGACCGTCTTTTTGAAGACGGTCGATTTTCTTGGCGAGGTAATTCCAGGCTGAATCAGCAAAGTAGCTCATGGCGCAATGCCTTTCTGTGTCACGGGGTTCACCACCAAGGCGCAGGAGTCAGACAAGTGAATCAACAAGCCGGCAGCCTCCAACATCTCTTGCAGCCAATAATCAATGCTGTTATCCCCAAATAGCCAACTACTGCCGTCTACCCAGGCGCTGGCGCGTTTGAACCCATCAATGTCAAACACCAGACCGTGGCGGGCTTCGAGCAGTTCCTTGAATCGGTCGTAGGTCAAGCGCCCTCCAATTGGTACTGTCGTCACCACCAGTAATCGCAGCAGTTGCGCGTTCAACGTGAACCGCACACCGGCACCGCGCCGTGGCACAAGCAGGCCGATGCGTTTGGCCATACCGACGAACAGCTTGCCGCCGTATCCCCTGTCCGCCTTTTTCAGTAAATCCTCTTTTGCGGCCTCATCGTCTGGCAAACGAACATCTTCGCAACGGATGGCCCGGTAGATGAGTTTCTCGACCACTTTCGCCGTGTGTCGCGACAATCTCTTCAGCGCAGGGCCGTGTTCGTTTGGCGCTGAGATAGCCAAGCGATACCCCGGCCATGTGGTTTCGTGCTCTGACGGGCAATGACGCGCACTTTGCGCCGCGAGACTCCGCAGCACTTGCATAGCGCAGGCCGTTTCGAGCAGTTGCAGTCGCTCGATGACATCAAGGTCTGCCTGGCACAGGCGCAAAAGGTCGACGGCGAAGAGATAGCCTTCCCGCCAACTGTCGGCCGGGCAGTAGCCCGCCTTGATGTATCGCGGCTCGCCTCCATCAGTGTTGTCGGTCGCGGCGGTCGTTTCGGATTCAACCCCGGTATCAAGAAACTCAGCAATATCGGTAACTGTTTGCGGACAGCGATCGAGCAGTTTCGCAAGTTTGTCCTGTAGTTGATGGTGCAACCATTCCGGGTCTTGCTCATTCGGCTCAAGCTGCACGGCGTTCTCTTTGTTCCAGCGGCGAACGGCTTCAGCTGGTTGCCGCAATGCGTTGCACAGTTGCAGGTATAGCACTTCACCGCCACGAGCAAGAAAGCGGTGCTTGTTCATTGTGAGATATGTTTGGTGATCTTCCAGTACCTCATCCCAGTTGTGGGGAGGCCAACGTCGTGCGGCTGTCTCATTCCATATGGTTTCCCCGGCCAACAGTCCCGAGCAGACCGGCATGAAGCTTTGAGCACACCATGTGCGACCAACTCCAGTGCCTTGAAAGCCGAGGAACAGGTTTTCGAGAGTCCTTAACACGTCATTTTCGCTGCCAGTCTCGGTTACACGGATTGTGTCATGTAATTTCTGCAAGATGTCTTTGTAATGCTGCCGGTGGGTTTCATGTCGAGAATCCAATCGTGAAGCCCCCATGAAGGCGAATAGTTTGAGATTCAGACGCGCCTTCGGTGCATACCGGAGTTCATCCATTAACGGCCACTGTTTCAGCATGTCTGCTGATGGCAGAGAAGTGGTGATTGTCTCTCCCTGACTCCCAATGCACTTCGGCGATGTCGTCACCAAGAGCAGCTCGATCAGAAACTCCATCGGCGACTGGTCGTTGAGCAATCGTAGTCCGAACAACTGGATTGCCGGGTTATCCTCTCGCTCTCGATCTGAAACAAAGGGGAAGGGATCACAGGACATCGTTCACCTCCAATTTGCCGTCACGGACTGTGTATTGCTGTCTCCGGAAAGTGTGATCAGTTTTGAGTCTGACGAGCATCACGTGAGCGCGCGCCTCCTTGGCCAAGTCCTGAACTTGGGCTTTGAACCGCTCCAAACGTTCGACATAGGCAGGCTGGAGAACCTCGCCAGCCTCGCCAAAATGCCGCATCAGCACGTAATCGAGAAACGGCAACGTCAGCACCAAGCTGGCACCACTGATACGTCCAGCTCCCTGCAATTCCAAATCTGTGCGGGCGCCGCCCGCAGCGTTCGTTCGAGGAACCAACTCCAACCGGATCTCGTTGCTCCAATCAATCTGCGCTACTACGACCTGGGCACTCTGTCGAATTTCACCTTTGCCGCGGCTCAGCGTAATGTAGAGACGACGGTCGTGGCCTTTAGATCCCTCGGGTAGGCGAACACCCGTGAAATGCTCTTGAAGGACGTGGTAGATACGTTGCTCCAACACGTTCATTTCCGTCATTTCCAGTTGTGCCTCAGGTTTCTGCCAGTCTTGCCAGCGCAAGATGGTGGGGGAATTCAGGAACTGCATTAAGTACGATTGATCGTCTTTGGGAAAGTCATAGAGGAAGTAAAGCATCCGTCGAACTTGTTCCCGCGCTTGGTCTGGGGTCAGTCCCGGTTGGCTATCACTTCCGGGCCCAGAACCGTGGCTGCGCAACAACTCAAATTCGGCGTCGCAGTCTTCGACACCAAGCTGAAAGTTCTGGCCGCGCAGTTTGAGCCACAGCTTCCGCTCCCACGATGGGCATGGGCGCTCGCCAAACCCTTGACGCCGGATTTCATGCACTGCCCGCATTTGCAGTGCTGCTGGATGGTCTGCCTTACCGTTGTCTCCAAAAAAGCGATTAAAGAACATGAACTCGGCTCTCAGCGGGGTCACTTGCTTGTCCCGCATTTCGGAGAGGTCTATTTCTTCCAATCCAGAAGTGATCAGGTACGCCAGATGTTCCGTTATTTGCCGTAAAGTCAGACGCGTGCCGTATTCATACATGCGCCGGTAAGCAAGAAAAAGTCGGTCGAACACAATCTCGCGACGGTGGTTGATCAGGTCCACATTGAGATAGATGGGGCAGTTCGGCCGGCAGGCGTGTCCAGCACAAGTTGCCCAACGCGCCGGATCAACCATCCGGGCAAAGATTTGACGAGCGATATCCAGGTTGTCGATGCGTGCGAGGTTGATGACTAAGAAGTTGGCGCCGCCAACTGACATCTCCTTCTTTCCCTGTTCGGTGCTTATGGCTGTCAGCACATCACTTTCCATTTGGACGGAAGAAACACCGCACGTCGCAGTCTGTGCGCGGAACAGATCAAGAAGAGCACCGGTATTTGAAACGATTAGGAATCGCCTCTTTCGTCCGAACACCTCTCGCATCAATGCATCATCGTCTTCTTTTCTTCGCTCACTGAGGTCTTTGAGAATTGTGATGTTGCTCGCTGGCAAGTCCTCCCGGGGACGAAGTTGCCGCGGTAAGGGTTGATCGAACGGAGTTTTGGTCAACTGCTTGTAGACGTCGAATGCTATGGTGGATTTTCCGTCTCCAGCATGTCCTGTCAGAATGACCTGTCTTCCAGATGGATTCTGCAGTTCGGCTAAAACTGTTTGGGTAAGCGGATGCGGTACGTGAACCTCGGCAAAGAAAAGATTGCATGCTTGATACTCTGCCAAGGCGTTCTCATTACTAGCATTCAGCCGGTGAAGCGAGTTTAAGTAGGCAACAAATGGGTTTCTTTCCGTATTGGTAGAAGGTGAAAAGTCGAGTCTGCGAAAAGCATTGCGCCCCCGTTTCGGGGGGACGGCATCAGGGCCATTCGTTCCCTTGCGACCTGAAACCACACAGCGTAACAGTGATGATTCTATAAGTGCGCATGACGTTTCGTCGCGCAAAGCCGCTAGAAACTCATCGTTTAGCTCAGCATACTGAACTAATTCATTAAGTTCGGCCGGACCACCGACTCTTGGGGTATTCTTAAGTGCTTCGTCATGACCTGGAGTGGGCACCAACGTCCACAATGATGTGTTGCCTAGGTGAAAGAATGGGTTGTAGGGGCGATCTCGGTCCTCGGTACTTCCATGTTCGGCGAGTAGCTGAGTAAATGCAACTCTAAGCGGTGCATCAAAGAAGACCCGACTTGCTGTGATCTTCCCACTTTTGATTAACCGCAATACCGCGAGCAAGAGTAAAGGTCGGTGCGGTTTGAATCCAGGACCAGGCCTTCCAAGATTTTCTATTTCTTCGAGATAGTGGGGCAAATTCATATGGCTCGTTTCTCACTTATCAAACCCAAGCTTGTAGGAGTTGACGCTTGTTTTAGTACACACAGCAACAAAAGCACCGCTACCAGCTTGTGCGGTTTCGTCGTGGCCGCCTCATCTGTAACACAATTCAAATCTCTCAGGAATGCGTTAGTAGTCATCGTATGTTTCTCTTCTCAATTTTATCAGCTAGCGCTTCTGAGTTGCTCGACCGCAGTCACCAAACACGTGCATGCAAAATCAATTTCTGTCTGGTTATTATATCGGCCAACCCCGATCCGAATCGTGGATCGCGCTTCTTCCCGAGAAAGTCCTAGAGCCAGTAGCACGTGGGATGGAGAAATAGTTCCATCGCTGCACGCGGAGCCGCCACTAAGGCAAACGAGTGGCATGTTTGCGATCAAAGTGTCAGCAGAAATTCCAGGAATTGTAATGTTAGTGGTTCCGGCAAGGCGTTTAGACAATGCACCATTGACGGTTGCTTCAGGGATGCGACTTAGCAAATGCGTTTCAATTCGGTCTCTAAGGCGAGAGATTCGCTCCGCGTCTGAGGGCAGCTTGTCACGAGCAACGCTGCATGCTGTGGCGAAACCAACTATGCCAGGAACGTTTAGTGTGCCTGCACGAAGCGCCTCTTCTTGACCCCCTCCCAATAGAAGCGGAGAAATGAACTGGCGAGCTTGACCCCGTCTTATGTAAAGAGTGCCGATTCCTTTCGGGCCATAAAGTTTGTGAGCACTAAAAGAGGCGAAATCTAAATCAAGGTCATAAACATTCAGGCTCCTTTTGCCCAATACTTGTGTTGCATCACAGTGCACAAAGGCCCCGCAAGCGTGCGCGCGCTCAGCTATTTCTCGAATTGGCTGTATAGTGCCGATCTCATTATTCGCAGCTTGAACGGAAACGAGCAGCGTGCGTGCATCCAGTAGTTCGTCCAATGAGTCCACGAGCGCAGTGCCGTTCCGGTCTACTCCGAGGGTTTGAATAGTAAAGCCACAATTTGAAAGACGTTCCGCTGGCGCTAGAACAGACTTGTGTTCAATCGATAGAATTACAAGCTTTCGGCGCGTGCCTGTTGACAGTGTGCAACTTGAAAACACTTGGTTGTTGCTCTCGGTTGCTCCGCTGGTGAAAACAAGTTCCGGCGCTTCGCAACCAAGCATGCTGGCGATCATCTCTCTGCCGTTTGTGACGGCCGCCTGTGCTTTGCGCCCAAGCAGATGAATACTTGAGGGGTTACCACACTGAGTCGAGAAGAATGGAGCCATTGCCTCAACCACTTCCGGCGCACATGGCGTCGTCGCGTTGTGATCGAGATATATTGGTGTTGTCATACTAAACAATGAGCTGCTTTGATGTCAGAGATGACAGATTAAGCACCCTGTTGGATCGCTTGAGAACACGTCCATCAAAGGACTGTCACTTTTCTGCTTTTGGGCCGCTTGTTGGCGACGCTCGTATTCTTCCTTGATCTGGGCAATGCGCTCGGGTTTCGACAGTTCTGCGAGGCTTTCTCCTTGCACCCAAGTGTATGAGACGCCCGTGACTGGATCCGTCTTCTCATAGTCCATCGCTTTTTTGAACAGTTCGGGATGCTTTTCCAACAAACCGACCCATTCTCGTCGCTGTTGGTAGAAACAGAAGTAGCACCCAGAGCGAGACCTCCATTCGTAATACTCGGGTAGACCAAGGCCACTGTGTTCAAGTATTCTTTTAACATCTACGTGCCTTATGCCATCCTCGATGAATGGGAATCTCGCAACGATATTTGGCTTGGTGGAAATGTATCCTTTTCTGTGCGGCTCGTCGGCGCGTATGCCAACATAGCTCATGACCGTATCGTCAGCGACATACTTCTCGAACGGTTTTATTTTGAGAAGCTCGGTGCACCAGCGAACCTGCGGTGAGGGTAAATATCCGTTTTTTCTTTTAAGAAGTTGGTCGAACCCCAAGCCGTCATACTTGAGCCGCTTGATAGGTTTGCCCAGGAATTGTTGGAGCTTTTCGAGGTATATATACGTTTCATCAAGTTCCTTTTCTGTATCGCAAAACACGTATTCCATCTCTGGGACGCGGTCCTTCATGTAGATAGCGAGAGCGGTGCTATCCTTTCCGCCGGACAGACCCAGAATGTGCCTGGAGGGTTTGATGTTCTCTGGAGTTGAAGTTGGCTGGGGTGTTTGCATTCAATGTAGTTGGTTACGATTATTAAGTTCATTCGCGAGCGAGAGCAAAGCGGCGCGGATGACAGCTGGGTCATTTCCCCTAGTTTGGGCACCGAGCATTCGTCGGATTTGTTGCTGGAGGTGGTCGGCCTGCCGGCGCTGAGGCGGGGTGAGTCCTCGAAAAACCTTGGTGACTGCGGCCTCGTCCAGCGAAGCGCGGGCTTCAAGGAACATGGTGCCAATGGCTTGGGCGAGTTCGGGAAAGCGATCCACATCGTAGTCCGACCAGGCTGCAGGCGAACAATTCGCGACGAGGGCGAGAACGGAGGCGATACCAGCCGGGTCGTTTTGCGACTGCGTCAGGCGACGCAGGAACGCGAGGAGAGCGGTGTGAGTGGTGATGGGCTCCAGCCGGAGCGCGGTTTCGCGCAGTTCCTGCCAGTGTTCGGGGCCGGCGGCGAAGCCACAAGCTTGCAGGAGGTGGTTTCGAGTGGCGGTGATTGTCTGGGGTGAAGCCTGGTTGAGAGCCTGAAGGTTCTGGTTCAGGCAATTGAAAAAGGTTTCGATTTGTTTCGGGTCGGTTCCGAGATCTTCAAATACGGGCTGCTCAAGGGATTGAGGCAATTCGACGAAGAGGAAACGCTCCGGAGACTTGGCGTTGTCGAACGCCAAGCGCATCGCGCGAGTGGTGACCGGCAAACGATTGGTGCGCCAAGCGAACTCTGGCAGACTGCGCACCATCTTGAACAAGGCCCGGACTACCGGGACGGTGGCGGGCCGCGCGCCGAGTCTCTGGGCGAGGCGGTTCACCACGTCAGCGCGGGCACCCTGGACGCGACTGCCCGCTATGGCAAACAACTCCGGACGGCGCATGAGGAGCTCGAAATCCGCAACGCCGGGTTCGGGGAGGAAGGAGCCTTCCCGATAGAGAGTCGCTTCGTCGGCGTGAACGAGCATAAAGGCGCACAAAAGGACTGGATGCAGACCATCCATGACGCCGTAGGGGGCAGCGGCGAGCGCGCGAAAAACTTGATCGAGCGGCTGAGGCTCGGGCTGCGGTTTGAAAACCAGGTCGCACAGGCGGTGCCAGGCCGGCCAGAGATTAGTAGGGTGCTGCTTTGGGGGGGGTGAGATTTGCCAGCGCTCGGAGTCGATTTTGGTGTGGAGGCCGGTTGCGCGGAGCACGGATTCATACATACTGCGTTCGGGCGGAAAACCTTCGATGCCCAGCGCGGGTCGGTCGGCACGCGTGAGCATGGCTTCCACGAGGTTGCGACGAGCAGCAGCCGACTGGGACGACACAGAACGGCGAACGATCAGCTCGTTGCGAATGTGCGGTGCATCAGAAAAGAGCCTATCGCAAACGTAGGAGAGGAGTTGTGAAACTTCGACGGGCGAATTCATAGGCTGTTCGGTCCCATGGTAATACCAGAGGCACTTGCTGCCGGCAGGGTCGTCCCGCGGATCAAGCAGGCGGTGAACATTTGTCTTCAACAACTGTTCAGCGTCTGCGATCCGCAACGCCAACTCCCGTCGGGCGGCCCGGTCGTCACGGAGGTCCGGGGTATTATCCCAGACCCAGCGGAGCGCGGCGAGTTCCGACGCGGCTGCACGAATTTCACCAATATACTGAGGAATGGCGATGAGAAGATGTGCAACGCCGGGTTGGAGGGTTTGGATAAGAGTGCGGAACTGCTGGATCTGCGCGACTGAAGAGGAAAGGCAAACCACCACCTGGCCATCGGCGGTCGTCTTGAGGCTGACTTGGCGCTGGAGTTCTGCGACGTCATCCACGTAAGAAACCGAGAAGAAGCGCAGGGCACCTGTTTCAAAACTGTGACGGCGAGCGACAAGCGGCCGAGATTGCAAATAACGTGCCAGCGTGGCGGAGAGGCTAAGGACATCGCGGGTCTTGCGCTCGCCCTCGGCAATCCGCTCGTCGAGGTCAATATCGCTACCCTCCCAGATGCGGTAGGTGTCATTGAACTTGCGGTAGGTGAGAACGGACTGATCCTTGAGGAACTCCAGCCCTGCGGTGACGGCGGGATCGGAAGTCGGGGAATTGGTCAGCGCATAATGGATCACTGGTTCACGGGCGCTGAGCGGGCTGAATTCTCCTAAGGCGTTGAGGATGCCAATGCTCTTGACGAGGCTGATGTGTTGGGATTGGAGATTGTCTTTTCGATCCAGAACGTCCGCCGCCTCCATCCACCTTCGCGCCTGAGGCTGGCGAAACAGGCCCGAGCCGAAATTCTGGGTGAAGTAATCAAACAAGTCCTCCAGACGGACAAAGCAGGGATTTTCTCGATTCAATTCGTGGCTTTGAAGGAAGGACTGAAAGCCGAGAGGTTCAAGGCTGCTCAGGAAGGAAAAAAGACTGCGTTCATTTTGGGCAAACCTTTTGAAGAGAAATGGCAAAGCGACCAAGGTGCATGGGTGTAATGGATAGGCAGCTACGGCAGCAGCTTCAAATTCCTCGCGGCGCATTCCGGTGGGAATGATGTTGCATTCCGAAGCGTGGCGGCTAATCGCCGCTATCTTCTTTCTGAGTGCTTCGTCCGGCGTTTTGTTTTTCCAGCGAATCGCGGACGCGATCATCCGAATGACTTGGTCGGCTGGTTCCAGAAAGGCGATGTCTTCGTAGCGCCCCTGAATTTTCGCCCATTCCTTGCGAGAGACCATGTCCAGGTGCTGGCCGTAGTCCTGAAAAGATTGATGGAGGAGGCCAATGAGCAGAACCGGCGCATTGGCGCTGCGGGAGGCGTGCTCCGCGAGCTGCTGCAACAGGAAGACGTCGGCCATGTGCGGACTGCGGGCTGCAAATTCGAAGAGTTTTCCCAACTCATCGATGAGCAGAAGCACGCCGGAATATCCGGCGTTGATGGCGGCCGAATTAACCTCCGCCAAGACACCCACAACCGAGGAACTGTCGAGGGAAGCTTCGTGTTGGGCCTTTTGAAGGAGATGCGAGATATTTTTCGCGGAGGACTGGAATTGGCGCTCGCTGGCGCTCGAGATGGCGCTGGAGATGCCTTGGAGGATACAGACGGACGCGGGAGCCCGACGAGCGGTGATTAAAATCGGGAAGAAGCCTTTCCGAGATTTTTCAAAAGCCTGCACTCCGAGGAGCCGGTTGGCGAGGACGGAATCCACCCCAAGAAGTTGTTGGCGGGCGGCAACAGTCGAATCGCCATTGGAGCAAAAAAGGCGGGTAAGGAAAACGGCGAAAGCGGATTTGCCGACCCCGTAGGGGCCGGTGATCGTCCAAGCCCTATAGGGAGATTGGTTCCGGAGCCCTTCGGCTACCCGGTTCAGGACCTGCCGGGCGTTCGGAGTGACGATGTAATCGCCGTTCCGCTGGCCGCCGACGTAATCTTTTTCGAGATTTACCGAACGCTGGAAGCGAGCACCGACCTGAATAAAATCGGAGAGCGGCGGTGGGATGGCTGATTTCATCTTTCGCCCCTCCGGTAAAATGTTTCCAGCAGACGCATCGAATCAAGTTTCTGGCGGCGGTAGATTTGTTTCAGGCCAGCGGTCTCGTCAAGAACGAGTGCTCCCTTCGTCATGTCCCCAATTGCCTCGACGTATTCAACGAGACTGTTTTCATCTAATTTGAAGGCTTGACCGGGGCTTTGAGGACCGTTGGTAACACCGTAGAGACATTCCTGAACGCTCATCGTGTTTTGCGCTGACTTGTTGGTGGTGAAATACTCGTTAAGGGCGAAGACAAAGACAGCCGCAGGGAGCGACGGCTTGGGGCCGATGGCGAAGCGAAAGAATTCACCATCCGGCGATGCCTGGATAAGCCCAAGTTCCTGAAGTGGGCAATCGAAAGTCTCCTCGGCGATTTCGGCGCGAGCACCATTGCGGACCGGGAGATAGGTTCTCAGGAGGCAATCAATGTCGCGGGCGAGGGAGGAATCGCCGACGCGGATGGATTGTTTTTCTGCAAAGGACTTAACAAAATCAACCAGTTCCCGTTTTGAGAAATCAGGCCGGTGGAAATTACCGAAGGCCAGTTGCCAACTAGTGCCGATGTGCGGATTCGAAACCAATAGCCAATGAATGAGCCAGAGGGATGCGTCATTTTCCAAGAATGGATCCCATCCGCCTTTCAAGAGGAGTTGCTTCGCAATGGGGGAGGGCCTGAGACCGTGATTTTTATTGTCAGCAGGGTCAGATTTTTCCTCCAACATCTGTGTGGCCAAACACCAGTGACGGATGCTCTCAACCATGTTCTTGCCGACTCCCAATTGGACGATGGCGTCATCGGCCGAGAATATGTCGGGGTTTGCGGCGACCGCTTTCACCCCTTTTTCCAGCCAGCCGTACCGGAAAACGAACGTCTGGTGACCTGAAAATCGGTATTTCACGACTTCTCCTCCTGTGCAGCAGGACCTTCCAGATGTTTCTTTTCCAAATATTTGTCCACGGCATCCCGGACAACCCAAGAACCTGAAACCTTCTTGTTCTTAGCGAGTTGCAAAATTTCTTGATACTGGTCAGGCGGTATAGTCACAGTGATCCTTGTCCCGTTCTTCCGGCGCAACGCCTTGTTATCTTCTGGTGCAGGTTGCATACCCGCATCATCTCGCATCAAAGTGATGCATACAACCAAAATCGGGCTTTTTACGATTGCCCCGCCTCAAGAAAAATTCGGCTCCGAGCAAATCGCCAAATTGACGGGGCTAGTCAGCGAAGCGAAAAAGGTCGCGTAATCGATTTTGCTGAACGTCTTGGAGGCGTAGGACCATCTGCCCTGTTCCGTGCAACTGACCGGGATCTTAGCTTCGGAGGCTTCCTTGAGCAAGATGGATGTGTTGAGGACGCGGTTTTGCTTGGCGCCGGCGAGTTCCTCGCCGTCAATCAGGAGGACGGGTTTGTTGCCCCGGTTGACCACCAGCAACTCCGGGACGGAGCCGTTGGCGGAGATTTCTGTGATGACGAGGTCCCCGGCGGCGAGGGCTTCCCCGAGGGTGCGGTATTGGAAAGTGCCGTCCGCCGGGGCGATGAGCGGCACAATGGCGATATTCTTGTGCGTCTGAGGTTCACCGAGTTTAACCGACTGTAACCGAGATTTCACTGCATTTTCCAAATGTTTCCTTTCTTTGTGGGCGAAGGGGCACTTCGCCGGTTTCTTTTGACTCGGCAGACCATATTGACCCGTCCATCTCAACCCTGGCCCCCTGCCCCATTGACCGGCAGGGACGCCGATTTTCCGAATTTACGAGCACCAACCTAACACACGGGGTATGACATCCGCCGGCACACCCGTTTATGACTTGTAAACCGATTTGAACGGGGTTCGAGGAGGCCATGTATTAGAAATCGCGCAGATAAATGTGCGCCGCGACTTTCAGAAAGTCGCCCTGCCACGATTTGGATTCCAGTTTGGCAAACAGCAGTTTGCCCGCGTCCAACAGCCGTGCCAGGACTTCGTTTTTGGCGCGCGGAACATAGCCAAGATGATGCCCAGCCTCGCTGAAAACCATGATGGCCAGAGGGTCATGCGGATTCTCCGGCTCCCGCTTGAGCGGCAGCAGCGCGCCAGGCACCAGGTCCGGTTCGACCGTTTGCACGTCACGGGGGATCATGCCGGCAATCTGGCACTCGATGAGCATGATCTCGCGGGCAAACGGCTTCAACGCGCCATCCTTCCCAAATGAGCCGTGCATCAGGGCCAAAATGGCGGGGTCAATTTTTGCCAAAGGCTGTTCCATAACCGGTTTCTTCCAAAAGTTTTTCCCAGTAGGCTTTCAAGGCGTCGCTCTGCCTTCGCAGCGTGGCGGTCCGCTGCTCCACATCTTGCCGCCGGGTGGTGACCCAAGTTTCATCCTCCAGTTGCCGGCGGAGCGTGAACGGCGGCTGGCTTTCGACTTTCTCCACTTCTTCCAGCATGGCGGCGATTTGCTCCTCCAAGATTTTCTGATCCCGCCGCAGATTGTCCAGCGACTTGGAGGGCGGGACGGAGGCGGATTTCTCCGCGAGCAAGGTGAGCGCCCGCAGTTCCGGCAGGTCGCCCGCCTTATACGCCGACTGCGCCCGCGACCAGAGCCGCCGCTGGTCCTCGGTCACGTTCGGATTCACGTCGGGGTGCAACTGCTTCACCAGCGCGTAATACAATTTCTTCAACTCGCGGTCGTCTTCCGGCGACAGCAGATGTTTCAAGCGGTTTTCCGCGTCTTGGATGCGCTGGGCGGCCTCCTCCAGTTTCGTCACCCACTCCAAGAACTCGACTTCCAGCGCGCATTCGATGGCGATGAGGTCGGGCCGCTCGCCGCGATTGATGCTGGCCTGCGCCAGTTCGATCTGCCGCCGCACCCGCGCCACTGTAAATTGCGCGTGCAGCAACCGCAGTTCCCACACGCCGATTTTGGTCTGATACAACGCCAGCAGGTTGGGTTTGACGGTGTGGATGAGGTCCTCCGCTTCCGTGAGCAGGCTGGCAAGCTCCTCGCGCAGCAGCGCGTTTTCGTCGGTGATCTGCTGGATTTCAGGATGCAAGACCAAGGGTGCGCTCATGGTAATTCCTCGTTGATGTTGCACCAGTGATACCGCGCCGGACGGGGCTGTTGGAGGAGGAACGCCCGGAAGATATTCAGCGTGTCGGCAAAGGTCAGAAAATCAGGGTCTTTTTGCGGCGAAATGCCTGTGGGGGTGTAGGGCGCCTTCAAGGCGGCCAGCCGGTCTTTATCCTGGGCTTTCCAATGATCGAATTTGCTGAAATCACTCAGGTCATAATTATCCCGCCACTCAACCAGAAAACGCCGCCCCTTCGCCCTGCACTGCACGAAATTGGATTTTCGATTGGATAAGATGGCATACGGGTTGGAAAATCTTGGCTGGATGCGTTTCAGGAGCACCGGTAGTTCGTCGGGGCTTATTTCGTACAGCATTTCGCCCGGCCATTGTCCCCACTGGAACTCGTTCAGCTTTGGTGGAAACCAGTCTCCCATCATGACCAGGCTTTCATCGAAACAACTCACATCGAAACGCAGAAGTTGTCTTGCAAGGAGGTGGTGCATGGACTTGAATTCGGCTGAGCGCGGACAGTTCAAAAAGACGAAATGAGCCTCACGCAAATTATTTGCAGGTGCCATGCACCAGTTCCATTCGTCCCGTTCTTCGGCTGGACTCCCATTTGCCAGCGCCTCAATCGCCGCCAACACCGGTCGCGAGTCAAAGGTCTGCAAGGCTGGATGCATTTGGCCACGAAGCAAAGCCGCATGAACCTCCCCAGGCTTGCCCGGCAAGTCGTTGTTCGCCCACTTCCATAAATAGCAACTGGCGTTCATCATCTCGTCGCGCCTACTTGGCTCCTGTTTTTTCCCAGAGGAGGTCATTTTTGTTTTTCTTTTTGCAATTTTCGCGCAATGTCCTTCCGCGCTTTCAAGGCCGCGGTGAGGGCGCTTTCAAATCTCGGATTATCCTGGTTGAGCGCCAAACGCGTAAACAGGGCGCACACTTCGTCACAGTTGTCGCGCGACTCCTGCAAACGGCCCAAATACATGAGGGTGTCCGCCCTGGCCCCTAGCACATAGGCCAGATCCTCCTCGTGGCCATTCTCCCCGGCGGCGATCAATGACCGCAGAATTCCCGCAGCCTCATCCAATGCTGGAAGGGCTTTGGCAAAACGTTCCGTCTTGAGATAACCCCAGCCGACGTTGTAGAGGGAACGTGCCAGATCAGACATGATCCATTCGCATCCATCGGCCGCCAGTTCCCGGCGCATTTTGAGAGCTTGATGGTGGCAGCGAAATCCTTCCTCCTCCCGGCCCAGCTTGATGAGCGCCCAACCTTTGTTCATAACCGAGACGGCCTGATCCGCCATCAGGCCGGCGCTGCTGTTCTGCTCCGCCAACTGCTCATAAATGAGGATGGCGGCATCATAGCATTTCACGGCCTCCGAATTACGGTCGAAATCGCCCAATGCGGCGCCTTTGTTGCCAAGCGCCCGAGCCGCGAGCAACCGCACAGCGTCGCTGTCGCCTTTGAACTTCAGACAAGCCACGGCGGCTTGGTCAAAAGTCTTAATGGCATCTGCGTAACGCCCACGGGTTCCTTGCCTGAAGCCATTCTTAATGGAACGCTCGGCCAATTCGATTGTCTCATCTTCGTTCGTGTTCATGCTGGATCCCTGCCTCCTTAAAAGGCAGGAATATCGTTTTTCTGAATTTACAAGTGGTAATTTAACAGGCAGGGTATGACATCCGCTGACATACCCGGTTACGATTTGTTCACCGGTTTGGAATGGGGTTCGACATCAGCCGTTCCCCGCGGCAGGATGCGAGCGAAAACTCACAGAAAGGGAAGTATGCCCAAAGTCCAGAGCGAGATTTATGTCCGCCCTCCCTGGGAGCGAATGATGCGCTTCCACAACCTGGTCCAGAACCAGGAATACCCGAATTGCACGACCCTGGCCCGCGAATTTGAGGTTTCCGTTCGCACCATAAAACGTGACCTGGATTTCATGAAATACCGCATGGATCTGCCGCTCAAATTCGACGGGCAGCGTAACGGTTACCATTACACCAGGCCTGTGGAGCAATTCCCCCAGTTGCCGATCAGCGAAGCGGAGGTGTTCGCGCTGCTCGTGGCGCACAAGGCCATCGCCCAGTATCACGGCACCCCTTTCGAACGACCGCTGGAGATGGCTTTTCGCAAACTGACGGGGCAGTTGGACCGGAGCGTGCAATTCTCACTGGGCAACCTGGACGAAGTGCTTTCCTTCCGTCCGTTTGCGCCGGAGGACGCGGACCTGGAAACCTTTCAGATCATCACGCGGGGTTTGAAGGAACGGCGGGAATTGCGGTTCCTGTACCGGAATTTGGGCGCTGACAAGGCGCACTGGCGGCAAGTGCGCCCGTATCATGTGGCTTGCGTCGATAACCACTGGTATCTTTTTGCCTTCGATGTGAGGCGCGACGCCATGCGGACCTTCGCGTTGACGCGCCTGCGCGCCCCTGAGATAACCCAGGAGCACTTTGCCGTTCCCAAGAAATTCAACCTCAACGAGTATCTGAAGGGGAGTTTCAACGTGTTCAAGGGAGGCGATGACTACGAGGTGGTCATTGATTTCGATTCCTGGGCGGCGGATTTGATCCGCGGACGGAGGTGGCATTCCAGCCAAGAGTTGACGGATCTTCCATCCCGGCAGATTCGGTTGCGGATGCGGCTGAACAGCATCGAAGAAGCGGAGCGATGGGTGCTCAGTTGGGGGACTCATGCCACGGTGGTGCGTCCGCAGGCCCTGGCCGCGCGGCTGTCCAGAACGGCTGCGGATTTGCACGAGCGCTACAGCAGATTAGGACCGGAGGCGGAGAATTTGGAGAACAGCCGCGCCCAGGTTTTGCCTGCTCTCGGCTCCCTTAACAGCATGACCAAATCCGCGGCGCCGGCGCAACGAGCCAAGAAGGCAACTGCCTGACAGCGGTTTCTCCACCCCAAACCATCGGTCGGCGATCGCCCTATGGTTCTGCGATCTTCAGGTTTGAAACGTCAGGACCATTTCGTGCATGAACAGCGAGACCCACTCCTGGGCCGCGGTCCGATCCCCCTTTGAGCCGCCGCGCAGTTCATATTTGGAATCAATTGTCTTGACCAGCTTCGCGTCACCAAATAAGGCAATCACCTCGCCTCTGTCCGCCTGTTCCGGAAAAAGATGTGCGTTTTTCATGCGCCCAAACTACACACGGGGGTGTGACAAAGACGGTCACACCCCTCCATTTTTGAAAGACATCGATCTCATGTCCGCTCTTGCGATGTGGGGCCGTGGCAGAGAGTTATCCGCCAGAAACACCTGAAAATGCCGGCAAATGTCGAGGGCGTGCCAGCGGTTGTCATACCCTGTGTGCAAGGATGTGCGTGGATTCTGGGATACTGCCGGATTTGGCGGTTCCCAGATGGAAAGAAAATCTATATGAAAGAAGCTTTGGAACAGGTTGTTGAGTTGTTTCGGGCCAAAGATTGGAAATTCGAGGTCGACGAAGAAAGCGATGTGGTGCGTACCGGGATTGAGGGCGACAACGGCCACTGGCAGGTGGTGGCCGTCGCTTCGGACGACGATGACGCCGTCGTGATGCTCTCCCTTTTTCCCCAGAAATGTCCCGCCCACAGGCGGAGGCCGTGTGCCGAACTGCTGACGCGCATCAATTTCGGGATGATGATGGGATGTTTCGAGATGGATTATGAGTCCGGCAAAATCCATTTCAAGACCACGCTGCCGTTCACGCGAGGTGATCTCAATGCGGCGCTCCTGGACAACGTGGTGATGCTCAACCTGGCCCGCATGGACCGTTTTCTTCCGGCCATCATGTCGGTGATTTATGCCGGAATCTCCCCGGTCCAGGCGCTGGCGGCGGCCAGGCGCCAAACCAAGGACGAATTGCGATCCCGGCGAATGCCCCCGACCGAAACGCAGGACACTGTGCGCCGGCGGTTTATGAACAATTAACCAGAGCCGTCGCGGTAGTTTCTTGACTAATCAAATTAACGCACTCAACCTGAGAAAATCCTGCGCTGACATGCTAAGGCTGCACACCAGTAACCGCTTGGAGACATTGGCTCGGAGTTTGGCGGAAACCGTTCAAATCCCGCTGAGTTCGCCGCTCCAACCCGAGTTGATCGTGGTGCAAAGCCAGGGCATGGCCCGCTGGCTCAAGCTCCAGCTGGCTCAGCAACTCGGAATCTGCAGCAATTGCGAATGCCCTTTCCCCCGCGCCGTCAGCTACGCCGCCTTCCGGGCGGTGCTGCCGGATTTGCCCGCCGAGATGCTCTACGACCCGGAGGTGCTGGTCTGGAGGGTGATGAAGCAAGTGCCGCCGCTGCTGGCGGAGCCGGGGTTTGAAGGGCTGAAAAACTACCTTTCTCCGGCCAGCGACGGCCGCAAGCTTTTCCAGTTGGCGAATCGGATTGCGAACCTTTTTGACCAGTACGTCGTCTTCCGGCCGGAACTGATCCTGGAATGGGAACAAGGGGGCCAAGACCATTGGCAGGCCAGGCTCTGGCGCGAGGTCAGCACACTTTTCAGCCAGCAGCACCCGGCCGCGCTCCAGTCCAGGTTCCTGGCGCAGATCGACCGTGCCGATGCCCCGGCAGCGGGCTTGCCCGAGCGAATCTCGATCTTCGGCATATCGGCTTTGCCGCCTTTTTACATGCGCACGTTCGCCGCCTTGTCGCAGCGCGTCCAAGTGAATCTTTTTCTCCTGGAACCCTGCCAGGAGTTCTGGGGCTACATCAGTTCGGCGCGGGAGCAGGAAAAGACGCTGAAGAAACAGGGTAAAGGGGCTTCCGCCGCGGCCGAACTGCATCTGGAGCCAGGCAACCGCCTGCTGGCCTCGATGGGGCAGCTCGGCCGGGATTTTTTGCACTTGGTGCAAGATGCTGGGGAATGGCAGGAGACGGACACACCCTTGTTCGTGGATCCCGGCGAGTACACCGTGTTGACCTGCCTCCAGTCCGACATCCTCAACCTGCGCGACCGGGGAAAAGACGATGTGGAGAAGAAGGTCATTTCGGCCGGGGATGCGTCGGTCCAGGTC
>Ga0302320_10002864_pt1 | contig 40357 bp, 38 predicted proteins | sample Bog_T0_3_FD_202130 | JGI IMG/M metagenome (GOLD analysis project Ga0302320, IMG submission 202130) | Peat permafrost microbial communities from Stordalen Mire near Abisko, Sweden - Bog_T0_3 | ecosystem: Environmental > Terrestrial > Soil > Wetlands > Peat | place: Sweden: Abisko, Stordalen Mire... | reverse complement strand
ATGGATCGGCTGTTGGAGCTGATCCAATGAGCGAACGAGCGCTCAAGTTTCTGACCACGACCTTTGTGATTCTCGGAATCGTCCTCATGCTCGCGTGGCCCAAGTTCTTCGGCCACGTTGCCATCGCGGCGCACCCAACTGCTGGATTCAAACGCGATGTGCTCGTGAAATCTGCGCTGTTCATTTCAGCGCTGTTCATCGACTTCTTCCTTGCCATTGTCTCCGCGTGGCTGCTCATCCGCAAAGTTCGCTTGATTGCCCTAGAGGAATCAAGGGAGAATCTCAAGATGCTTATGGAGGGGGTGCTGCGCGATCATCAACGGGGTGGGGACGATGGATCTCCCAGCTGAGTCCTTCATGGCTCGCGCGATTGCTCTTGCGCGACGGGGTTTTCCGGCGCCCAACCCACGCGTCGGCTGTGTGATTGAGCGAGATGGCGTTATTGTGGGAGAGGGCTGGCACCGATATCGGGGAACTGACCATGCCGAGGTCATGGCCCTCAAGCGGGCGCGCGATCTGGCGCAAGGCGCCCGCGTATTCGTCACCCTTGAGCCTTGCAACCACCAGGGGCTGACGGGGCCTTGTTCAGAGGCGCTCATTCAGGCGGGCGTCTCAAAGGTGGTATTCGCCTGTTGGGACCCAAATCCCGTCGCTCAGGGGGGCGCCGCGCGGCTCCGCGAAGCGGGAATTCAGGTTGATCAAGGACTGTTGGAGCAAGAGGCTGCCCGCGGCAATGAGTTGTTCTTGAGGTCAATCGCGCTCGGGCGTGCGGTCCTCGTTCTAAAAGCAGCAACGAGCGAGGATGGCTCCCTCGGACTTCCCGATCGGCAAATATGGCTAACCGGTCCCAAGGCGCGAAGATCGGCGCATCGCCTGAGAGCCGAGTGTGGTGCGGTGCTCGTGGGACGAGGCACGATTGAGGTTGACGACCCGCTGCTGACAGCCCGGATCCCTGGAGTGCGCAACCAGCCGATTCGCCTCGTGATGGATCCCGGAGGCAGCCTAGGTCCCTACTTCAGGGTCTTTCAGAACGGAGGTCAGACATGGCGCATTACCGCACCTGGGAAGGGTGGCCAAATTGAGCTGCCCATCGATGGGGAAGATCTAGATCTGGAGGCTCTGCTGGTGGAGCTCTATCGTCGGGGGGTCCGCGCAGTCCTAGTTGAGGGGGGTGCCGAGACGCTACGCCGCTTTTGGGCGGCCGGGTTGACCGACTATGTGGAGATCTTCGTCGCCCCAACGGTGTTGGGAGGCGGCATGGTTTGGGAAGATGGGCTTGCACTCCGCGAAGGGCGCTGGCCCGATTTTGAAAAGGTCGGCGAAAGGAAGCTTGACGGTGACGTTCACCTTAGCTTTCGAAGGCGAAGCGCGCCCGATTGGTGTATCTTGAGGTCAAGGCCATGAAGGAGTCCATAAAGGGTGATGCAACGCGGCGCTTGTCCCGCATCTCCGGTCAGGTGACAGGCATTCAACGCATGCTTGAAGAAGAACGCTACTGCGTAGAGATCCTCACGCAGGTGGCGGCGCTGCGAGCTGCCCTGGACCAATTTGGTTTGCTCATGCTAAGCACCCACCTTGAGGACTGCGTGTATGGAAGCGATCCCAATGGAGATCATCCTCAAAAGATGTCGCCCGAAGAGCGGATGGACGAGATCAAGCTCACGCTGAACCGCTTCTTAAAGTAGCCACTGGGTATGCTCCCAATGGCACATGAAACTTCACGAGTACCAGGCCAAGGAGTTATTGGCCCGCTTCGGAGTGCCGGTTGCCGCCGGCGAAGTCACCACTGACCCTATCGAAGCTCAATCCATCGCCGACCGCCTTGGCGGCAAGTTGGTCGTCAAAGCCCAGGTATTGATGGGTGGCCGAGGAAAGGCCGGAGGGGTCAAACTTTTTGACAGCCCAGCTGGCGTGGGCGCGTTTACCAAGGAGCTCCTGGGCAAGCGCCTGGTCAGCATCCAGAACCCTGCCGGCATGATCGTCGAGCGAGTCCTGATCGTTGAGCAGATTGATATTGCTGCCGAATTCTATTTGTCCGTTCTTCTAGACCGACATGCTCAGAAGCTGGTGGTGATGATATCGGCCAAGGGTGGCGTGGAGATTGAGGACGTCGCCGCCACCGATCCGGGCGCCATTGCTCGCATTTACGTCGATCCGGCTTGGGGCATCAGCGATTACGAGCTTCGCTCAGGTCTTTCTCAGGCAGCGATCCCTGTCGCCGCTCGGCGGCAAATGGCTGAAATGGTCAAACGGCTGATCAAAGCTTATCAGGAGAGCGATTCCGATCTCATCGAAATCAATCCCTGCGCTCTCACTGCGGACGGCAAGTTGGTGGCGGCCGATGCAAAGGTGTCCATTGACGACAACGCCATATTCCGACACCCCGAGTATAAAGAGGCCTCTCAAGAGGCAGCCGAAGATCCACTTGAGGCTGAAGCTGCGCGACGCGGCATCTCGTACGTCCGTCTCGGCGGGGACATTGGCATCATCGGTAATGGCGCGGGGTTGGTCATGTGCTCGCTTGACGAAGTGAGTTCGGCGGGCGGCCGTCCGGCAAATTTTCTCGATGTCGGGGGCGGTGCTCAGGCTGAGCGGGTGAAATCGTGCGTCGAACTCATACTCATGGATCCGAACATTAAGGGTCTCCTCATCAACATTTTTGGCGGAATTACGCGGGGCGACGAAGTGGCAAAGGGCATTTTACAGGCCCTCACGGAATTGGATGTCAAGGTACCGGTCGTTGCACGGGTCGAAGGGACGGCCGCAGAAGAAGGGCGACGTTTGCTTGCGGGAAGCAGGTTGCACGCGGCCGATACCATGCAAGATGCAGCCCGTAAAATCGTCAGCCTTGCTTACGGCAGCTAAGAAAGAAGCGGGAACGCCGAAAGGAGAGAAAAGCGCGTTCCCGCATGCATCGCTGCATTCTCACCCTTCTAGCGAGGGTGCGTTGAAAACAGCACCCCTAGTATACAGCGACTTTTGACGCCGATTGATTAACATATGGTGAAGTCCTGTCTCGCGGCTTTGGGAACTCTGGCGGTGGCCGCCTTGTTGGTTACAGCGGGATTGGGGGGGATTTGCGGGAATGGCCCAATCCTTGCCTGACGGTATACTCTGCAATTCATTAGCATAGGAGGTGTGCAGTTTTGGCTGCCGCCATTGAAACGAAGAAGTTAACGAAAACGTACAAATCTCGCGCACTCGGTCTCATTAATGTTGTCGAGGACTTGGATTTATACGTTGAAGAAGGCGAAATTTTTGGATTTTTGGGGCCTAATGGTGCCGGAAAGACAACGACCATAAAGATGCTCTTAGGGATCATCTACCCGACCTCGGGCGAGGGCTATGTCCTCGGAAACGAGATCGGGGACATGGATATCCACAGGGTGATCAGTTACCTCCCCGAGCGGCCGTATTACTACGAGCATATGACGGGCCTGGAGTTGCTGCAGTTTTATGACTCGCTATTCGGCAACAAGGACAAGGCTAAATGCCAGCGTCTCTTGGAAAGGGTCAACCTGGCCGCCGATGCGAGCAAGACTATTGCGCAGTACTCCAAAGGTATGCAGCAACGGGTTGGCCTTGCCCAGAGCCTGCTGAATGACCCAAAGCTGCTGTTCTTGGACGAGCCGACCGGTGGTCTGGACCCAATTGCCCATCGCGAAATTCGAGACCTTATTCTCAACTTCCGTGATGAGGGACGCTCTGTCTTCATTTCAAGCCACGAGCTAAGCGAGGTCGAGTTGATCTGTGATCGCGTGGCGATCATCAACCATGGAAAGATTTGGCAACAGGGCAAGCTAAGCGAACTTTTGAAGGGTGCCCGCGTGGAAGTCGTCGCCGATAACTTGACCCGCGAATTCAGCGACACCGTCAAGATTGATGGCGCAACCGTCTCGTTCGCTGACGGGCGACTGATTGTCGATGTCGCTGAGGATGAGTCCAATATCAACGCGCTGATCGACGGTATTCGCAGCGCGAAGGGGACGATGGTCTCCGTCATACCAAGGCGCAAACGTTTGGAGGATCTATTTGTGGAAACCATCCGAGGCGCTCGACCGGCCACACCGGCCGCTACCGTGGAGGCAGAGGTGAAGTCATGAGAGCCATCATGGCGATCGCAGCCACCACTGTAGGCGAGGCCATTCGCCGTAAAGTGCTCCTCATCATTTTGCTCATTGGCGTGTTGTTTCTGGCGGTTGCGCCTGGACTCAACACCCTTTCGACCCAGTCTGAAACCACCGTTCTTAAAGGAATGGTTTTGGGCATCGTGCAGCTAACCAGCGCGGTCATTGCCATCGTGTTGACCGTATACATGATCCCCAACGAGATTGAGCGCCGCACGATCTACACGATCGTTTCGAAGCCTGTCCAGAGATGGCAGTTTCTCATTGGCAAGTATTTGGGAGCCGTTGGCGCACTCGGCATCATGATGCTCCTGATGTCGCTGGTCATGGAAATCACCTTCTTCCTCCAGTTCCAAAGCGGCTTCAAGGCAGAGGATGCCCTCGATCTGCTTCGGGCGCCAGCGATGTTCTTTGTTCAAATGAGCCTGTTGGCAGCGGTTGCGATCTGCTTCTCAACCTTTGTGACGCCGCTGGTGAATTTCTTCCTTTCGGGAGGCTTGTACCTGATCGGCTCGCTGTTCGCTCCGTTCTTCGACTCGCTAAATCAGAACTCAAGCACCCCGATGTTTGCGAAGCTGACCGCGAGATTCGTCGGCGTGGTGCTGCCGAACTTCTCAATCTACAACGTTCAAAACCCGATCATCAACCCCGGCCAAACCATCCAAAATCCCACCACCTATTACATGCAGGTGACCGGTTATGGAGTGCTTTACATCGGCTTGCTGCTGGTTCTCGGGATCGTGATTCTCGACCGCCGCGAGGTTTGACGCAATGAAGAGTAAGAGTCTTAAGCAGACCTTGACGATCATTGCTGTCGTCTGCGCCATCGGTCAAGGCGCTTTGTACAACGGGGTGATCTTCAACCGGTGGAAGGCCGATTATGCGCCGAAGAACGGGTTGAGCGTCGGCACCGGGCTGGATGCTCAGCAGTACATCTTCGCTCTGTCAGGCTTCCGCGAGATGATTGCGGGAATCCTCTGGGTAAAGGCGGACTCGTTCTTTGATGACGGCAACTATGATGCCGTCCTTCCCTTGATCCGACTGGTAACTCTTCTCGATCCGAAAGAACTTGACGTGTATGCGACGGGCATGTGGCACATCGGATACAACTTCACCGATCAGGACGAGCGGTCAGATCGACGATATATTCCCTCTGCGCTCGCTCTTGGAAAGGAAGGCATCAAGAACAATCCGGACACGTATGAGATGTATTTCGAGACCGGATGGATGTGGTTCAACAAGATCGACGACGACTACGATCAGGCGGTCAAATACCTTCAAGAGGCGTCCTCAAAGAACGATATTGAGCCGGCAAGGCGGAACCTTCTCGCCCAGGCCCTGATACGAGACAACAAGCTTGACGAGGCCTTGGATCTTGATAGTCAGCTTTACGATCGTGCGGAGGAGCTCGCCAGTTCGGAAGGCTCCTATAACAATGCGAACAACCGCGACGCGGTCGCCGGCAACTGGGATAACTTGATCGTCCGCATGGCCCAGCGGGGAGACTTTGCGATGAAGCAAGGCCAGAAGATTTATGATGCCTACCCCTACGACACCAAGCCGCCTTTTGATACCCAGTTCTCAGTTAAGGCGTCGGTGGTTGAGCCGCGGGTCCTCCAGATTGAGGGCACTTATGGAGTGCTTTCCGTGGGAACCCGTATCCGCGTAGACCTGCGAGATTCGGATTATGACGCCGACAAGGCTGCCGAGCTTGATTGGGATGGCCAAAGCACGGTGGATCTCAGCCCGCCGAAGGACCGGACGTTTATGCAGGATCAGTTGTATGTCAAGAACCGCCGGTTCAACAAGCGGATCGACATGCAGCAAGATCCCACGATGTACCCCTTCGTAGCGAACAACTATGTGTTGGAGTTCTTCTACAACCCGCGAAGCGCCCCCGAATACATCAAGGACAAGTTTGGGTTCAACGGAGAAGGCTTTACGGACTCGAATTTCCTCAATACCACGGTTCGTCCGGGTGAGCGCTGTATCTACGTGAAGTTCAACTTCACCAAGGATCAGCTGTGGCGACGCGGCGAATGGGAAGACACCGTGCCGACCGCTCAGACGAAGAATTTCAAGGAAATCGCGCCCACCGACAGTGATAAAGACGTGATCTTCGTGCCCGCCCTTCGGGCCGGAGGCAAATAGGCACGAGGCCAAGATTCGAGCCCGGCGGAATGCTAGAATAAGGCATCTCGCCGGGAACTGCGCGGCAGCAGTTTGGTGAACCCCGCCAGGGCCGGAAGGCAGCAACGGTAAATCAATTCTCTGTGCGACGCAATCTTCCCGGCAACTTCGGATCTTGGCCTTGGCCTATCTTTCCCTCTACCGCAAATATCGCAGTCAGACTTTCGACCAGCTGATTGGCCAGGATCACGTCGTCAGGACCCTGCAAAATGCCCTATCGTCGGGGAAGATCGCGCACGCGTATTTGTTCACAGGCCCTCGCGGAACCGGCAAGACGTCGACCGCCCGCCTCTTGGCCAAAGCTCTGTGCTGCGAAAAAGGTCCTACACCGACGCCGTGCAACGAATGCTCAATCTGCCAGTCGATCGCCGAGGGATCGTGTCTGGATGTCCTGGAGATGGACGCCGCCAGTGAATCGGGCGTTGGCGACGTGCGCAATGCGATCGTAGAGGCGGTTGAGTATCGACCAGCCAGTTGCCGCTACAAGGTCTTTATCATTGACGAAGTTCATGACCTCTCCGCCAAGGCGTTCGATGCGTTGTTGAAGACCATCGAGGAGCCGCCGGAGCATGTGATCTTCATCCTGGCAACGACAGAATTCAACCGTGTCCCCCCAACCATCCGCTCCCGGTGCCAGAAGTACGAGTTCCATCGAGCGGCGGTGCAAGACCTGGTTCGATGTCTTGAGCATGTGTCCGCTTCCGAAGGGGCGGTGGCGAGCCCGTCATCCCTTGCGGTCATCGCTCGAATGGCGGACGGGGGTTATCGGGACGCGCTGACACTGCTTGAGCAAGTACTCATCGCCGCCGATGGCGAGGTGACGTCCGAGGCCGTGTATGACCAGCTTGGCCTGATCGCCGACGCAACTGCCGACGAGGTGCTTCTTGCAATCTCGGACGGCGAAATCTTGAAGCTGATTGAGCTTCTCAACAAGGCGATTGCCATCGGACGAGATCCCCGTTCGATTGTTGAGTCTCTGCTGTATCGGCTTGCTGACCTCACAAGGGCTGCCTACGGATTGGAGGGCAATGAAGACAGCGCTCATAATGCCGCGCTCCATGCGACCGCAGGCCACATCGGTCGGCCACGCCTCCTCGATCTTCGATCCGGATTGGCCTCGATTCATCAGCACGTACGCGATATCACGATTCCACGAATCTGGCTGGAATCGCAGCTCATCAAACTCGCGATCGGAACACCCGCGGTGGCCCCTCCCCCACCGCCAGCAGCATCGGCGGTGGGGAAAGGGGCAGCTCCGCCAAAGGCAGCGCCCACGCCGGCGACCCCTCGGCCCGCTACTCCACGCGATGTCGCTCCCAGCCAAGGTGGTCCGGCGGCATCCAACGGTGACGAACTGTGGAATCGGCTCGTGAATTCGTACATGAAGGATGGGCGTCTCCCGCCGATTGGGCTCCGTTTGCAGCGAGCGCATTCGGTTTGCCGGAATGGCACGGTTATTTCAGTGGAGATGAGTCAGTTCGACGTCGACTGGATGCAGCAAGATCCCAAGCGAGTACGCTCGGTCGTAGACGCCCTCAAGGCGCTCAGCCAGCAGGAGTATCGTGTGGAGTACGTTGCGGGATCAGGTCAGAAAACGGAGAACCCGGCGACCGACGCGGTAGAATTGCCGCTGGAAGGCCGGCGGCTCGACGAAAAGGCCCGGGAAATCCTAGGCTTGCGAAGCGAATCAAAGGAGAATCACGAACCATGAAATTTGGAAAAAACTTCGGTGGCCAAGGTTTCGCGTCGGTTATGCAGCAGATGCAAACCGCGATGGCACGAGCTCAAACGCTCGAGCAGGAACTGGCTGCGTTACGCCTCGGCGTGGATAAGGGTCTGGTCAAGGCGATCTTCAACGGCACGGGTGAATTGGTGAGCCTGAAAATCGATCCAGCTATCGTTGATCCGGAAGACGTGGAGGCGCTTGAAGACATCATTGTCAGCACAGTTCGCGACGGGTTCCAGCAGGCAACCGAACTCCGGGATGCCAAGGTCAAGGAAATCACCCCAAATATTCCGAACCTGCCCCTTTAGCGAATGCTGTTTGCCAAGCCGCTCGCTGAGTTGATTGCCGAACTGGAGCGGCTTCCTGGCCTTGGGCCCAAGTCGGCCCAACGCATCGCGTACCACCTCATACGGACGAGCAGCCCAGAGGCGCTGCGTCTGGCGGATGCCATACGCCGTGCCAAGGAGCGGCTGCGCTTTTGTTCGCAGTGCCAGAACATCAGCGAAGCGGAGGTCTGCGAGATTTGCTCGGACCCGCGCCGAGATCCTTCGATGATCTGCATCGTTGCTGAGCCGCGCGACATCGCCGCCGTCGAGCGGGTGAACGAGTTTCGCGGTCTCTATCATGTGCTTCATGGTTTGCTGTCCCCGATGGATGGGGTCGGCCCCGAACAGTTGCGGGTCAGAGAGTTGATTCCTCGTCTGAAGGATGAGGTCAGCGAGGTCATTCTTGCCACCAACCCGACCGTCGAAGGTGACGCAACCGCACTTTATCTTGCGAAGCTGCTCAAACCGATCGGGGTCAAAGTCACCCGGTTGGCCCACGGAATGCCCGTCGGGGGCGAACTCGACTATGCCGACTCGGCAACATTGCTGAGCGCCCTGGAATATCGACGGGAAATGTGAGGGTCGCACGCGGTAACAGCCGCCTTCACCCTAACTCTTCCGCTACCCGCCGGTAAGCCTCCCGAAATGGGATGCCCTCGGCTTGCACGAGTTCGTAGGCGCGTTGGGCGGCGAAGATTTCGGGGGTCATCGCAGCTTGCGTCTTCACGGGATCGAATCGAACACCCGGAATCGCGTGAGTCATCACTTCGATGACCGCCGAGGCGGTATCGATGAGTTCAAAAAGCGGCGCCTTGATGAGTTGCAAATCACGGTGATAACCCGATGTCATCTTTGCCGTAATCGCAAGAATGGCCATCAATTTGGATGAAGCTTGGGCGGCGTGGCCTCTGACGAGTTCGAACACATCCGGATTCCGTTTCTGCGGCATGATGCTGCTGCCGGTTGTCATCTCCTCCGGCAGTCGTACGAAGGCGAATTCTTGGGTGGCGAATAGGCACAGGTCCGAGGCCAAACGACCGATGTCCTGCAAGATGAGGGTTAGGGCAAATGCCAAGGCAGCTTCCGCCTTTCCACGCGACAGCTGGGCGGTTGTGACCGGTTCCTGGGTCTCGGAGAATCCAAGTTCCTGCGTCGTATACTCGCGATCCAGGTGAAGGCCCGGTGTGCCGTAACCAGCCGCGGACCCGAGAGGATTGCGATCGGCGAGATCCATAGCGGCCCAGAGCGTATGACTTCTCAACTCTTCGGCGAAGCCGCCGGACCAAAGAGCGACCGAGGAGGGCATTGCACGTTGGAGGTGGGTGTAGCCGGGCAGCGGGATGCCGCCTTGGCCCGTGGCCAATGTGTCCAAGGCAGACGCAAGGCCCTCGACCTGGCTTCCGATCTCGGAGATGGCATCCTTCAAGTAGAGCCGCAGGGCAACGAGCACTTGGTCATTGCGAGATCGGCCAAGGTGGATCTTCTTACCGAGTTCGCCGAGCCGACCCTCAAGGGCCGTGTGAATGTCCTCTTCCTCAGGGGCGATGTGCCACTCGCCCTTTTCGTGGGCTTTTGCCAGAGTGTCCAAGGTGGCTGTGATGCCCTTGGCATCCACCTCTGAAAGGTGACCGCATTTGGCCAGCATCTGCACATGCGCCTTGGACGCCGCGATGTCGTATTTTGCCAACCGTTCGTCCAGGAGATAGTCATTTCCGACCGTGAACTCGAGGATCGCCTGATCCATGGGTTTTCCTTTGTTCCAAAGTCTGCTCATGAACGTGCCTCCGCAAAAGCGCCCATGAGCGCCCCATAAAACTCCGCACCCTCCAGGATTTCCGATTCCATCACAAACTCGTCCGGGGTGTGCGATCGGGCGGACACACCAGGTCCGCACTTGATCGCTGGAAGCCCCCTGAAAAACACTTGATCCGACATCGTGGGGCTCGCGAAGAGTCGTGAAGCCGGCCTGGCCTTAGCGGCGGCCTGGACGATCGTCGCCCTCTCATCACACTCGTAAGGTTCAAGGCGGACCGACCGTTCTCTGAGCTCGCCTGTGACCGAAGTGCGCAGGCGCTCCAATAGGGCCGAATGAGTCAGGCCCGGAACCGTTCTCACATCCAACACGCATAGCGCTTCCCCAGGAACCTGATTATGGACCTCGGCCCCCCTAAGTACGGTTGGCTGGAGGGAAGGGGCGCCAAGTCGGGGATGCGGCGGCCCAAGGTCCGCTGCCTCGAGCGCTAGGATGTCACGCGCTAGATTCCAAATGGGATTGACCGCGCCTAGCCTTGCTGCGTTGCCTGCGTGGCAGGCATCGCCCCTCTCCGTCAATTCCAAGATCATGAGACCCTTTTGAGCAACGCCAATATCAAGCTGAGTCGGCTCGCCCACCACGGCACCTTGGGGGATCCAAGCCTTCTCCGCCATGAGCCAAGGGAGCGAAATCTCGGTCCCGCCGCCGCCAGTTTCTTCCATCGGAGCAAGAAGCAAAACCACTTCGCATGGGCCGTCGTTCGCCAGAGCCTTGAGAAATGCGCTAGTCATTGCCGCCACACTTGCCTTGGCATCGTTGGCGCCGAGGCCATACACTCGCCCATCCACAACCGTTGGTTCAAGTGGGGGCCGCGTCCATTGGTTCGTTGCGGGAACGGTATCCAGGTGACTGTTAAGTAGTAGCTTGGGTCCCTGGCCTGCGCGCGCAATCACCGAATCACCGTGACGCCAGACCTCCGCCCCCGCCTTGCAGAGAAACTCCTGGACCCAATCCGCAATGGGCCCCTCGTGCCGGGAGAGCGACGATATCGAGACCAGGTTCCGGTGGAACTCCAGTAGTTCGGCGTCGCTCAAAGGGCGGTTTCCTCGGCTTCGAGATCCTTCATGCTTGCCACGATCAGGGTGCCGCATCCTTCGTTCGTGAAGACCTCGGTCAAGAGTGAGTCCGGATACTCGTAGGACACGATGTGAATTCGTTTCACGCCGCCCACCAAGGCAGATTCAATGGCGGAACTCTTCGGAAGCATCCCATCCTTGAGGCAGCCACTTGCATTCAGCTTCCTTAGTTCTTCCAAGTCCAACTCGGAGATAAGCGAACCCGGGTCGGCGACATCGCGCAAAATGCCCGGCGCCCCGGTGACCAAGACGAGCTTGGCTGCTCCGAGCTCCACCGCAATCGCGGAGGCGACGATGTCGGCATTCACGTTAAGCACTTGGCCCGACGGGTCGGCGCAAAGCGGGCTAACGATGGGAAGGTAGCCGCATTCGATGAGGTCGGAGATCACTGAGCCATCGACTCCGACAATGTCCCCCACGTATCCGTAGTCAACCTTATCCGTGGGCCGCTTGCGTGCCGTAATCAGCCCGGCATCCACTCCGGAAAGGCCGATCGCCGGTACGCCCAACTCCCTCGCAGCCGAGAGGAGGAGGGTTCTCACCTCACCGTGGAGGGCAAGGATGAGGGCTTCAAGCATCCCTGAATTGGTGACGCGGCGTCCATCCACGAATTCGGAATGAGCGTCTAAGCGCTTGGCCAAATCAGTCGCCTGGGGTCCCCCGCCGTGCACCACGACGACCCGGATACCGAGCTGCTGGAGGATGCCCACCTGCTCCAAGAGGCCGCGGGCATCCTCAATATTTCGGGTGGCTTCGCCGCCAAACTTGACCACGAAGGTATGGCCCTGAAACATCCGCAAGTAGGGGGCGGCTTTGCGAAGCGCGCGAACAACGTCAATCTTCATAAGTTAAAGGGTCTCTCCAAAGAGGGTCATCAACATCGACTTTTGCACGTGCAGCCGATTGCCGGCTTCCTGAACAACCACGCTGCGAGGACCATCGAGGACCTCATCGGCAACCTTTACGTTGCGTCGAACCGGCAGACAGTGCATGAATTTGGCGTCCGCCTTGGCATTCTCGAACCAAGACTCCGAGACGCACCAGTCACGAAAGGGTTGTCTCCGCTCCATTTCGACATCCGGGCGTCCGTAATCGTCCGGGTGGCCCCAAGATTTGCAATACAGCACATGTGCGCCGTTCATCGCCTCGCGTCGGTCATGGCTATAGGCAAGCCCGCCCGTTGCAAGCGATTGAGATTCGTTCCAGATGGGCTCCGGCAGGTGGTAGCCGGGAGGGCAGAGCACGGTCACCTCCATGCCTCGCAATGCGGCCATCGTGAGGGCGGCGCGCGGGACCGCGTAGGGCAACGGCTTGGGGTGATAGGCCCAAGAGAGCACGAACTTGCCGCCCTTGCGGGGAATCTCCAGGTCGTCAAGGGTCTTCCAGTCGGCAAGGGCCTGACAGGGATGATCGACCGAGGACTCCATATTGAAGAACGGTCGCTTGGTGAGGCCTGCCATCCGCTTGATGAGGCAATCCTGCAGATCGGCGTCCAGATCCTTACCTTCAGCAAAGCACCTCACTCCAAGCGCGTCGGCGTATTGCGCCAAGACGGGGATCGCGTCGCGGATGTGTTCGACGGCTGCGCCGTCCATTCGAACCCCATCTCGGGTCTCCAATGTCCACGAACCCGCGCCGGGCTGGATCACGACGCTGGTCGCACCCAGGTGGGCAATGCCTGCCTGGAATGAGGCCAGAGTGCGGAGGGACGGGTTCATGAACAGCAGGGCGACCACCTTACCGGATAGCGAATCGTTAAGGGGCTCACGCTCAAGGGCCACCGACAACTTGAGAAGCTTCTCAATCGTGTCCGTGGACAACTCGGTAAGGGAGAGGAAGTCCTTCATGAGGGTATATCCCGCAGTGCAGCTACGAGTCCATCGACCGCTTCGTGATCAATGATGAGTGGTGGGAGTAGGCGAACAATATTGGGGTCGGAGGCGCCGCCGGCGAGGATACCCCTTGCTTGGAGGTCGGCCACGACATCCTTTGCCGGGCGGCTCGTGCGCAATCCCAGAAGGAGCCCTTTTCCTTGGATCGCCGTCACCGGACCAATCTGAGCTTCTCGCTTCAACTTATCGCTCATCGCAACGACATTTGGGAGGAAGTCCGCCCTCTTCATGGCATTGACGGTGGCCACGATTGCCGCACAGGCGACGGGTCCACCACCAAAGGTCGTACCGAGCCATCCCTTCTTGATCGAATCTGCCAGCGAGGCCGAGGCGAGTAGCGCTGCGGCTGGGAATCCGCCTCCGATCCCCTTGGCCAACGTCGCCATGTCAGGGGCGACATGCATGCCCTGCACGGCGAAAAACGTTCCGCTCCTTCCCATTCCGCTCTGCACCTCGTCGGCGATCATCAGGATGCCCCTCTCTGTACAGAAAGCCCGAGCTGCCTGAAGAAATGTCTCATTGAGGGCCACGGCCCCCGCCATGCCTTGCACAGGTTCGAAGATGAAGCAAGCGGTGTCTTTGTCGAGCGCTTTCTCCAACTCATCGACCGAGTTTGGAGCCACCCACTCCACATCGAACGGCTTGCGGGGGAACGCATACCACGATGCGTGATCGGTAACGGCAGAAGCGGCCGCGCTCCGGCCGTGAAACCCGTTCTTAAGGGCCACGGCTTTGGATCGTCCGGTCGCGGTAAAGGCAACACGCAGGGCGTTCTCGTTTGCTTCGGCGCCAGAATTCACCAAAAAAACGCGATCCATGCCCGGTGGCGCGATGCTCACTAGTTGCTCGCACGCCGTTTCGCGGATCGGAACATCGACCACGTTGGTCTGAAACGTGAGGGTGGACGCTTGTTCGGTGATCGCCTGCGTGACTTCGGGATTTGCGTGTCCCAGGATGGCCACCGCGTGGCCACCGTAGAAGTCCAGATATTCGCGACCGTTGCTGTCGGTAACCCGGTAGCCTTTGCCTCCCACGATGGTGAGTCCATTGCGGGTGTAGACAGGAAACTCAAGACTCATGCCCACCCAACTCCCGGCATCTCTAGGCCGGCTGATTCATCCAGCTCAAACTGTCGATTCATCCACTGGACTGCTCCACCGGCCGCACCCTTCACCAAATTATCGATGACGCTGGTGATCGCAACGTCGAGCCCTTCCACGGCGATTCCGATGTGACACCGGTTCGTTCCCGCCACTTCTCGCAAAGACGGCATTTTTTCGGAGACCCGGACGAATGGGCTTTGGCGATAGAAATCGGCATACACGTCAACGAGCGTCGCAACCGTTGCAGCGCGGCGAAGGCGTGTGAACACGGTGGCGTGGATGCCCCGCGAAAATGGTCCGCTATGAGGAATGAAGGCCACACTGACCGGCTCGGTCGACATCCGCCTTAGCAGCATCGCGATTTCGGGGCCATGCCGATGGCGCAACGGTTCGTAAGCCCAGACAGCGCCGTTGCGAGTCGGATGGTGGGTGGTCGGCTTTGGGGTGGCCCCGCTTCCAGTGGAACCTGTGATGGCCGAAACATAGAAGCTGCCGTTCGCGAGGTCTCGGTCAACCAATGGCGCGCAGGCGAGCGTCGTCGCGGTCACGAAACAGCCCGGGTGGCTGATGTGTTTAGACGGCAGGCCTTGATCGATATCGGGCAAACCGCAGTGAAAGAGCTTGAGTGCACCCGGCGCTCGATGGGGTGCGCCGTAGACATCATGGTAAGCCTTGGGATCGGAGAACCTAAAGTCCGCCGACATATCGACAATGTGGGCGTCCTTGCCGCTGAGGGCGGCCATGGGCCCCACGATCGCAGCTCCCTCTCCGTGGGGAAGTGCGGCGAAAACCGCGATCCGCTTATTGGCCTTGAAGTAGGACTCAGCTTGCTGCGGCGAGCCAAACGTTTGACTGCCAATCGGACCGGTGAGGTGAGGGAAGGCATCGTCGATGCGCTTGCCTGCATGCGATCCGGATGTCACGAGACCGATCTCGAACTCAGGATGAGAGAGGAGCAGGCGAATCGTTTCCCCCGCGACATAGCCCGAGCCGCCGAGGACAAGAGCGGGAATGCGTCTATGGGGCACCAGCTGCCTCCTTGGTTCCCAAAACAGCCCGGGCCAGCGCTTCGCGGTCGGTGCGAGCGTTGATGGCAGGCACGTTCGTTTCCCGTTCGACCGCCCGACAGCCCGCGCGATTGTCGGTTGCCGGACCGGTGATGACGCTTGGGACGATGCCGTATCGTTCGCGAAGAAGTACGGTGCCTCCCCATGCTGCCACGGGATCGTTGGCGGCCAACACAACTGATGTGAAACCGGCTCGAAGATCCGCTTCGTCCAAAATGGCGTCCACGCCGTAATCGCCAAGGAGCCCGTCACCAAGCTCAAGGAGAATGACGTCGGGTTGGTTCTTGGCCAGCCGGTTCAGGAGGGTTCGGCTGAGTCCGGCAGCATTCTGTTTGCTCGTAGTGACAATTCCGAGGTCTGTGAAGATCATCGCCTCAAAGGCGCCTGCGTCTTCCATCGCGAGGATATCGCGCCGAAGGCTGACACCTGTGCTCTTTCCCGCCGAGACTTTTTGGTTACTTCGAGCGAACTCGTGAACAAGAGAGAGGCAGGCCTCGGTTTTGCCCGAGTTCATGCAAGTGCCAACGACGGCCACCACCGGTGTTTTGGCCAAGTCTAGCGTTTCGTCCAAGGGGCCGCAATGGTGGCTAATGTTGGCGGGGATCCCCTTACGACTCCCGACAAACGGGAAATCTAGAACCTGGCCCAACACCTCGCATTCAAAGGGCGCACCCACTGATGGAGACCCAGAAGTGCAAATACCAAGAACCCCGCCAATGTTCAGCAGATTGATCACATCGCCCACAGCCAGCTTTTCTGGGACATGTCCGGCGTAGCCGAGGAGGGCTGCTCGGTGGCCCAAAGCGCCGGCGATCACATCGCCGGGCCGTAGCGTGCTCATGCGGCCCGAGGGCAGTTCCAGAGTGTTATAGGTCGTCTTGGCGTTGAGTATGCGCACGGCAACAACGTCGCCTTCCCGGCATGGAAACTCGTTTTCCACCCGCACATCCTTTCGCAAGGCGCAGTTCAGCGTAACTGAGGCGATCTTGTCGAGTGAAAGGGCTCTCATTGCGTGGTTCCTGCCCTGGCATGAAGGATGGATGGGAGGCCGTAGATGCGGCAAAATCCCTTGGCATCTTCTGGGGTCCACTCGCCGACTGCCTCACCGTACACCGCACGCGATGCCGCGTGAAGGGAGTATGGAGAAGTCGAGCCAGACACAAAAGCTGATCCGGTTCGCAGAAGCACACTGGCTTCGCCGGAGACCCTGGCTTGGCTAGAATCCAAGAGCGCCTCAAGATCGCGGCATGCCGGTTCGGTGAACAGTCCTTCGTGAACCCACTCCCCGTAACTCTGACTAACGATGTCCTTTATTTGAGCCTGTCGCTTGGTTAACGTGAGTTTCTCCAATTCTCGGTGGGCAGCAAGAATGACGAAGGCGGCCGGCGCCTCGTACGCGACCCTGCCCTTGATGCCGAGGATGGTCTCGCCAAGGTGGATTCCGCGTCCGATGCCGAACTTGCCCGCTATTCCGTCAAGTTCCTCGATGAGATCCACCGGACTCTTCTCGATCCCGTCGAGCGAGACTGGCTCACCGCCCCGGAAGCCGATAACGAGTGTTCGTGGCGATTCAAGATGATCAAACGCGCCCTTTGTCCGAATCCATTCAGACTCAGGGATGGAGCTTTCGGTGCGGGTCGTTTCGACACCGCCGATCGTGATGCCCCAGAGACCGGTATTCACCGAGTAAGCGGCGCCGTGGGCAGGAAGGGGCAAGGAGCGATCGGTCAACAGACTGATCTGCTCGGCCCTTGCCGGTGCCTCGTCCCGCACCGGCGCGAGGATCGATAGTTCAGGCGCCACGGCGCGGGTGGTGACTTCAAAGCGAATCTGATCGTTGCCTGCGGCGGTACACCCATGAGCGACTGTCGTTGCGCCGAGACGCCTTGCGGCAAGCGCTACCTCGCGGGCTTGAATGGAGCGCTCGGCGCCGACGCATAGCGGATAACCGCCTCCGCGAGTAACGTTGCCGAAAATGAGGTACTTGACGACCTCGCGATAATAGGCTTCCTTTGCATGGATATGCAGGTGCTGCGAGGCGCCGAGCGCCTTTGAACGAATGGCGAGATCTTCCAGGTCGTGTTTCGAGAATCCTCCTACATCGACGGTGGCCGTGATCACGTCGAAGCCCTGGTCGATTAGGTGAGGCACGCACCAACTGGTGTCAAGGCCGCCGGAAAAGGCGAGAACGACGCGTTCAGACATGTTCTTTCACTCCGAGTCGCCCAAGGGCGACGCGCTGACTGCATTCATTTTCAGTCGCGATAAAGATGGTATCGTCGCCCGCTATCGTCCCGATGATTTGGGGGATGTCCGCTTGGTCGATCCGTACGGCGACCATGCTGGCGGCGCCAATGGGTGTTCGCAGGACAATGAGGTTTGGCCCTGCGGTTGAAGCACTCAGAATGTCAGCTACGGGGGGCGATTCTAGCTTGGTGATGACGTATCGACCCCGAACTTTGCCTACCTGCAAATCGCGAAGGTCCCGGGAGACACTGCTTTGGGTGACGGCAAATCCCATGGCTGCCAACCTATCCACCAGCGTCTCCTGGCAATCGATCGGCTCGGCACCGATGATCTGCGAGATCGCCTCAAGGCGCTCGGTTCGTTTGCTTGCAACTTGCGGCACTGCATGATTATGCGCATAGAGGATCAGACTTTGCAATGGGTCCTGGCTTAGGACAGCGAATTGCCGGATCCATGCCGGGAACGCTGCAGCCGGGGCTACCGTCTCATTGGCTGCCTTACAGCTCGGTGGAGGGCGCCGATGCGTCGACCGAACTCGCAAATTCGCTCGGGGCTATGATCTACCATGGTCCAGACACAATAGAGGCTGTTGGACGCTTTACCGTTCTAGCCGACCCATAAGGAGCGACCCTGGCACTTTTCGAAGCCCTGGCAAGGCACTAAAGCCTAAGCCTGTCGGCTGTCGCCGGACTCCGTAAACTGGGCGCGCAACAGCTCGCCGTACAGATTTAAGGCGTCCCGCGTCCTCGTGATTCGTGAAATCATCCAGCCATCGTCGGCCCGTAGGGCGTCGTGGAGGGTTGGCGCACACACCAATGCCTCAAACGCGTCCGCGGAGCGACCCCACAGGTGAATCCCGTAGCGGGCGTCTTCAGAGTTGTAGCGGAGGAAGGCGACTACGTACGGACGAATGGTGGCGTAGCTCCGGTGTACCGCGCAGCGGAGCGTACGGTAATCGGATTCGAGGCGTGGCGTGGGACCGTACTGGGCGGCATCGCAAAGCACGGCAACGAGATCTTCATAGTAGCCATAGAAAGCGAGGAGCTCCTGGCGTCGTTGGGCTAGCGGTTGGGTAGTCGGCTGGGCGGTTTCGGCCAGCGGCGCTTCGTGAGGGCGCGTCGCTGCGAATGTCCGATCTGGCATGGTCTTGAGGCGGCTAACGGCGCCCGATGCGCCGGCACGAAGCGCTCCGAGTACTCGATGGCTCATGATTCCTGCTTCTCCTTAACCTTCTGAACGTAGTTGAGGCGCAAATCCCTCACCAAGGCTTGCACGTTGCGGCGGTCGTCCGCCTCAAGCTGCCCCTCGAATTGCGATGCCAGATACGCCACAACGTCGACTGCGACTCTTGCCTGATCTAGGTTCGGGGCGATTTGCCCCGTCACCATATCGGGCTGAAGTCCCATCTTCTGCCAAGCGATGGTCGCAGCTTCATTGGCCATAAGCGCAAGGAAATCGTAGACGTCAAGGGGCTGTTTTGGGGCGTCGTTGGACTCCGACATCTAGCTTTGAGACGGTGCAGATGGACGGAACGTATCCGGTTTAGAGGGTCGTTCAGTCGGTAATCTTGCTTTCCTAGTAAAAATATGGATCAGCTCTACGACATCGTTATCATTGGTTCCGGCCCGGCCGGCTACACCGCCGCCATTTATGCGGGGCGGGCAAACTTAAGACCCCTCGTGCTGGCCGGCCTTCAGCCGGGCGGCCAGCTCATGATTACAACGGACGTTGAGAACTATCCGGGTTTCCCTGACGGGATATTGGGGCCGGACCTGATGGACCTTTTTCAGAAGCAGGCCGAGCGATTCGGTGCAGATATCCGCTTCGAGACGGTCACCAGTGTCAACCTCGGAAGATCGCCCTTCCGAATTCGGACCGAAGACGCCGAGTACTGGGCTAAAGTCGTCATTGTCAGTACCGGGGCAACGGCGAAATGGCTCGGATTGGAGGGTGAGCAAGTCTTCGGTGGCTTCGGTGTGAGCGCCTGCGCAACCTGCGATGGCTTTTTCTTTCGCGGAAAGGAAGTCGTCGTCGTTGGAGGTGGCGATACGGCCCTGGAAGAAGCCAACTACCTCACAAGGCATTGCAGCAAGGTCACGATCATTCACCGGCGGGACAGCTTCCGCGCGAGTAAGATCATGCAGGAGAGGATCATGGCCAACCCGAAGATTGAAGTTATTTGGGACACCGAGGTCGTCGAGATTCTTGGCGACCACGATCCCCACAAGAGGGTCCATGGTGTGCGGTTAAGGAACCGGGTCTCGGGTGAGGAGACGGTTTTCCCAACGACCGGAGTTTTCGTTGCGATCGGGCATCAGCCAAACTCAGAGATCTTCAAGGGTGCTCTTGAGATGAATCCACTCGGATATCTGGTGCTTCAGCCAGGCTCGACCGCAACCAACATCCCTGGCGTTTTTGCTGCCGGAGACGTCGCCGACCACACGTATCGCCAGGCGATCACGGCAGCCGGAACCGGGTGTATGGCAGCGATCGATGCCGAGCGTTTCCTTGAGGCGCATGCCCCATGATCTGGGCGCCGCTCATCCTGCTCGCAAGTCGGGGCGCGGATTGGCTGCCAGCGCTGGGATCGCGCTTTCCTGCAGTTGAAGTTTTGGCCGCCGATGCGCTGGATTCGCCCAAGCGGGCGCCCCAGCGCGATTTCGAGTTCGATTACTTGGTGACCGGACTCGCCGAAGTTGACAGTCTTAGTCCCCGTTTCCGCGTGTTTTCGCAGGATGCGCATACGCAGCACGATCTGGCTCCTCTGGTTGCCCGCATGCTGCTACGCCTTTGGCAGATCAATTACGTTGAGTTTGGCCTTGACCATTCCTACCGCTACAACCATCACCTGATCGACGTCTACCTGTGCCAACAGGGCGATCCTGGCGGGGAACAGTTCTTCGCTTACGACCCGGATGCGAAGACAGACAGCGACGTGATATTCATCTACGATCTGAAGAGTTTCACCGATCCAGTCGAGCAGGCACGAGAGATAGCGCACGAGTATGGCCACGCGACCCTTCCGCCCATTGGGGGTTACGGCAACGGCGAGCCGTGGGCCAATGGGGACGCTGGCGAGGTGCTCTATATGCGGTCATTGCGCGATGCGCTTAAGTCGCACTTGCTGACTTCAGACGATGCGATGGGGGCCGACGAAGGAGGGATCAACGCCTGGATCAAACAGAACGCTGATCCGCTGCTGATCAAGGCGGCCACCCACTCGCCCCGCGCGCTGGATTCCAAGACAGAAGATGGCCGCGACGCATATTTGGGCTGGATGCTTTATGTCTCCGCGTTAGTGCCGCCCCAAATCTGGCGGCGCATTGTCCGGCTGACGCCAACCACAGACGCCAAAGACTTTCCCGGTACTGTGCTGGATGCGATTTCCGAATCGGACGAAGAAATCGACCTTCGCGTCCCATCCCAACTTGCCGAGCGAACAATTTGGGTGCCATTGGGCAATCGCATTCTATCGGGAGGAGATCTCGTCGAAAGGCAAGGCGGCTGGGGAAAGGTCAAGCTCGCGAGCAATCTTGCCTTGCGCCTCGCGGTCCCTCGTAGCTAGGCCTTTTCTGCGAGTAGCTTATGCACCCAATGATCAAGGTCACTGCTTGACGTTTTCCGCACCCCGACCTCAACATCGCGCACCGTACCCAACTTGTCCACGACGAAAACCGTCGGAAACGCAACCGCGTCCATTCGGTCAGCGAGGGCGTCGTTGTTGAGGGTCACGACATACGGTCTTGGATGGAACTTGAGCTCCCTTTGAATAGCCGATGCCTTGAACTCTTGTGCGTCGGCCCCAACGACGAATAGACCCTTATTGTGGTATTTGGTGTAGAGGCCTTCCATGACATGGGTCATAAGGCGGCACGTCACGCACCACGTGCCCCAAAAGTCAACGATGTAGACCTTGCCCTTGAGGTCTGCGTTGGTTAAGTGGCCGCCTCCTGCCTTGACCATGTTAAAAGCAGGCATCGTCTTGCCAAGGTACTTCGCCGGGTTTGGAAGGTCGCCCTGGGCATGGGCCAAGCACGCCGAGACCAGTAACATGGCGAAGTTGGCCGCTTTTCTTGTGTTCACGATATATCCAACGAAATGCCGACTCCAACGTTTCCCCTCAATGCGGGATAATCGCCTGATGGTCCGTTGGCTGATCCCGTTGGTCGTCGTTGCGTTGGCCTGCGCTTGGGTCTTCGGCAACACTTCGAGGGCGCAAAACTTGCTCAATGACAGCGACACTGCGGTTGCCCTTCGCGCAATCCAGGCGCGACACGATCCAATGAGCTGGTTCCGAACGGATTGGCCGCTGGGAAACCACTTTTACCGTCCCCTACCGTCGCTTACCCTGGAATACGATCTTGCCGTTCACGGCACCAGTCCCGACGGATTTGGCGTCACGAATGGGATCATCTGCGTTATCGGCGTCCTCGCTCTGTATTGGGCGATGAGCGAACTCTGTGAGTCATTGGCGATGGGGGCGGCATGTGCCGTCCTCTTTTCGATTTGGATCACCGATGTTGGGGCAGTATGGGGCTGGATGTTGAGTCTGGCGATCGTGCCGCTTGCGGCACTGGGAATCTGGCGTCAACGCCTGAAGCTGCGTAACTGGCTGCCAGTCCTGCTTGCCCTCTACTATGCAGCGGTTGTTGAGGTCCCTGGGGCCGGACCGGGATTCGTGATGAACGGCGACATGAATCGCCGGACCCTCGCATGGATTCCCGGTCGTACGGCCACGCTCATGACCGTTTTTGCGCTGCTGGCGATGGCACTGTACGCTCGGTATGAGCGTCTGGGTGCTAGGCGCGACCCTCGGCCAGAACCGGGTCCCCTAGACTTGCCGGCCACAAGAACAAGTGTTCAATCACCCCTAAGGCAGCACGGCGGCTGGCCGCTGGCGGTAGGCGCCTGGATATGTGTGGCCGCCGCCCTTGCATGTTATGAACAGGCGGTCATGGCGCCGGCGGCCCTCACCGGTGTCGCCATCATCCTCAGGGCGCGAGGGCTAAGGGTGCGTGTGTGCTGGCAATTTGCGTTTTGGGCGCTGATTCCTGCCTATTTGCTGCTTCGCCATGTCGTACTGCCGCCAGGGCTGTCGGGATATCAGGCGCAGCAATTACGGCATAGCACAGGGCCATGGATCGACATGGCGCGCTCGGTTTTTCCCACGATCGGCGACCTATGGGACGCTTGGGACCGCATGACGACTGAAGGTTTTCTGGTCTTGATGGACACCGGCGTCTTCGTCGGACTTCTGCTGGTCGCATCCAACATAGCCGGATTGGCTCAAATATCCAAACGCTGGCCACTTGCGGTAGGCGGCCTCTTGTTATGCCTCGTCACCTACATGCCCATGACCTGGTCAAAGTATTTCGGGCACTATGGCTATTGGCCATCCGCCTGCCGCGCCCTATTTGTCGTTTGCCTTTTAGTCGGTGTTTGGGAAGGGGTCGTCATCGCTGTTTCCCCCCCAGCTCGAAAAGCGCCTTCACGGCCACGTCCCGCACCAGGTTCGCTTCCTCATCCGTAAAATTTTCACCGAACTTGCGGAGTTGGAGCCCAAACGTCACGGCGTGCTCGCCATCCTCGACTCCCGGGCCCTCGTAAAGGTCGACCAGCCAGAGCCGCTCTAAGACCTGCCCAGTGGCGAGGCGAAGCGCCCTTTCAAGGTCTGCATAGGGAACAGCCTTGGCGATAGTAACGGTAATGTCGCGGCGAACGGCCGGGTTGCGGCTGACTGGTCGGTAATGAACCTTCGTGGTCGATCCCTCAAGGCCGTCCAGGTCAATCTCGGCCATGCAAAGATCGGCCGGCAGACCGGCTGCTGCGGCGGCATTTGGATGGATTTGCCCGATATATCCAAGCACCGATTTTGAACTCGGCTCCAGAATGGCCGCGGCCCTGCCAGGGTGGTAGCGTTCATCCCCACTGGTGGTGGGTGAGAGTTCGCACCGATTGAGCACTGCGTGCAACCCGGCCTTGAGACTGAAGAAGTCTGCCAACGGGGGCTGCTCCTTGGGACGGGCGGGAGGGTAGAGGAGGCCCTGGGTCACTGCGGCCAGCTTTCGCAACTCAATAACGGGCGATCCACCTTGGCCGGGTCCCTTCGCAAAGACCTTTCCAATTTCGAAAAGGTGGAGGTCACGTCCACCATTTCGTCGAAAGGCCTCCGCCAGGCCCGGAAGGAGTGAGTTTCGCAAGTAAGCGGTGTCAGGTCCGGCAGGTTGCCGCGGCCCGATGCGCTCGCCTCTCGCATCCAATGCGTGCAAATCGCGAAGCGTGTGACTCAGAATCTGGATGTACCCAGCCCGAACCACCTGAGATCGCAGTTCATCGACTGTCTTAAGGGCGCCTTGGGTCCCCCCGCGAATGGTTGTACCCCTCGGCAGTCGCTCGGGAATGCGGTCGAAACCGTAGATCCGGCCGATTTCCTCAACCACGTCCTCTTCGCGCACCACATCTGGACGCCAGGTCGGGATGGTCACCGAATAGGGCTCTCCATCCCCCTCGACTCCAAATCCCAATCGCTTCAGGTAGCCAGCAGACTCGGAAGGCGTCAAAGTGATGCCGAGAAGCGCTTCGGCCCGCGAATGACGTACTTTGACGGTCCTAATGGGTGGCGGTGAGGGATAGACATCAAGGACGCCGGGCTCCGGTTCGAATCCACCACCGCCTAGAGCCAGAAGTTCGGCGAAGCGGTTGAGCGCTCCGACGACACCTTCGGGATCGACACTGCGCTCGAAACGATAGGATGCTTCGGTGTTCAGCCCTAGCTGTTTGCGCGTGCGTCGCACCGACCGCGATTCGAAGTGAGCGGATTCGAGAAGGACGCGCGTCGTGGTTGCGGATACCTCGGTTTCCGCCCCGCCCATGATGCCGGCGGCCGCGATCGGGCGGTCCAAATCGCAGATCATCATTTGGCCATCGCGCAGGTCGTGGAGAACGCCGTCGAGAGTCGTCAGGGTCTCTCCGGCGGCGGCACGTCGCACCACGATCGTCTCCCCTTTTAGAAGGTTGAAATCAAAGGCGTGGAGGGGTTGGCCGACCTCCAGCATAACGTAGTTCGTGAGATCTACAAGCAGGGAAATGGGCCGCATGCCCGCTTGGCGAAGACGCTGCTGAATGAGATCGGGCGCGACTGCGTTGGTCGTGCCGGCAAACACCCGGTATGCGTAGCGAGTGCAATCGGGCGTTTCGATCCGAATGGCCCCGTCGGCAACCAGGTGGTCGCTCTCGGCCGGAAAGCGGAGGCATGCGCGCTTATAGAGGTCGGTTGGTGCGGCTTCGGAGTCCTTGGCCAGCACCTCGCGGGCAAGCCCGAACACGGAGAGACCGTCTCCGCGATTGGACATCACTTTGATATCCAACACAGCGTCGCCCTCAACGGAATCGATGCCCTCAAGTTCAAACCCCGCCATGGTCAATAACTCGCCTACCTCGTCGGCGTCCAGGCGGGTCTCGACGAAGTCACGCAGCATCAAGTAAGGGAATTTCATGGTGTGGCCAAATTACGGAACTGCTCCAAGAATCGAAGGTCGTTTTCGTAGAAGTGCCGCAGGTCCTCAATTCCGTACGCAAGCATGGGAATTCGCTCGACGCCAAGCCCGAAGGCGAAGCCCGAAAAGCGCTGCGTGTCGATCTCGTAATGCTCCAAGATGTTTGGGTGAATGAGCCCGGCGCCGCCAAGTTCCAGCCAACGACCGCCGGCAAATTTCGGCGACGAAATCGCGTAATCCACGCCCGGCTCAACGAAGGGGAAGAAGTCGGGTCGGAAGCGCAGGGTGACGTCCTCGCCTATCATCGCCCGCGCGAACAGACCGAGGGTCCCCTTGAGTTCGGCCATCCCAATGCCCTCATCGATCATGAAGGCATCGACCTGGTGGAAGGTGTGACCATGGGTCCGGTCGACGGCTTCGTTACGGAAGGTACGCCCAATCGTAAACACGCGCAACGGAGGCGCCATGCGTTCGAACACACGTCCCTGAATGGCCGTGCTCTGGGTTCGAAGGAGCCATTCGTCGTCGATGTAAAAGGTGTCCTGATCGTCCATCGCCGGGTGGTCCGGCGGATAGTTCAGCGCGTCAAAGTTGTAGCGAAAATGCTCGACCTCAGGAGACTCAAGGTAGAGAAAGCCCAGACTGTGAAACACGTCTTTGATCCGATTGATGGTCTGCTGAAGAACATGTTCGTAGCCCACCCGCATGGGCCGCCCTGGCATCGTGACATCGATCTGCTCCCGAGTGAACTGGGCCGCCTGCTCGTTGACCCTAAGCTCAGCTGCACGCTCATCCAAGCGTCCTTGAACGGCGGCTCTTACCTGATTGACCCGTTGGCCAAACGAGGGTCTCTCCTCGTTCGGCAAATGCGCGAGTTCGCGCATGAGAAGCATGATCTGGCCGCTCTTCCCGAGGTATTTCAACTCCAGTTCGCGTAATTGTGGGCTGCCCGATGCTAGCTCGATCTCGTCAAGAGCCGCGGATTGAAGGGCCTCAGGGGTATTCATTCGCCCCTAGAGTAAGGCCCATTTGCCGGACAATTTGCAAGGCGGATTCGTATGGGCCCGCGCTACCGGATGCCCGCAAGGACCATTCCGCGCGAAAGATATTTCTGTCCGATCAGGTAGATGGCCGCAAGGGGCAGAATCGTAAGGATGCTTCCCGCCATCAGCAGACTCCAGGGCTGAGTGCTGTTGTTTGCGACCGCAAGTCCCTGCTCAATCGTGGTTTTAGCCGGATCGTTCAAGTACACCAGCGGACCGAGCAGATCTCGCCACGTGGTGACGAAGCTAAGGAGAGCCACCGTAATGAGGGCTGGCTGGGCACTGGGAAGGATGATTTGCCACCAGACCCGGATGTGAGAGGCGCCGTCCAGGAACGCCGACTCATCCAGGTCGCGAGGAAGTCCCATGTAGAACTGACGGAGCAAAAAGATGCTGAAGCCCCCGCCGAACCAGGCAGGCACGATCAGTGGGAGGAAGGTGTCCACCCAATGTAATCTTGCAAAGAACAAGTAGCTGGGAACCAGCGTGAGAATGCCGGGCAGCATCATTGTGAGGACAAGGATGGTGAAAAGCTTGTCTCGTCCCCTGAACTTCAGCCGAGCAAGGGTGTAGGCGACCAAACTTGAGCTAAGTACCATGCCGAGGGTGGACAGGGCGGAAATCAGGAACGAGTGGCGCAAGCTCGACGGAAAATCGAAAGAGCCCGGCTTCATCAAGGCGACGTAGTTTTCCAGTGTGGGCTGTTTGGGGAGTGCCCACTGGGCGGTCTTGGATATCTCATCGGCGGACTTGAAAGAAAGGGACAGACATGTCAAGAACGGCGCGACAAAGGTAAATGCGGCAAGGACGAGAAAGACGAAAGTGAGCGCCCGAAACAAGCGGCCCCAAGTGGGTGAAGATGGGTTCATCGGTGGTCGGCCTCGTAGTAAATGCTGCGGTTCACGCGCAACTGGAGCAGCGAAAAGGTAAAGGTGATCAAGAACAGAAGCCAGGTAAGCGCGGCTCCGTAGCCGACCCTGAAGTTTGTGAAGGTCGTGTTGTAAACGTAGTACTGGAAGAATCTTGTGGCACTTCCCGGTACGACGCTTGCGACAATGAAAGGCTGACTGAACAATTGGAAGCCGCCCACAAATCCGCTAAGACAGAGGAAGAGCAAGTATGGAGCGAGCATTGGGAGAGTGAGAAAGCGAAGCTTTTGCCAAGGGCGCGCCCCTTCGATGGTGGCAACGTCCTTGAAATCGGACGGGATGCTTTGTAGCCCTGCTTGAAGAATCACCATCGCGGTCCCTGCGCTCAGGAGGGCCATCATGGTGAAGGCGGATACGACTAGCCCATCGTTGCCGATCCAGTCGGCAGGCTTGGTACTCCCGCTTAGCATGGCTGCGAAGGAGCCCAATCCGAAGAGATTTCGGTGGCCATCAGGACCATAAATCAGTGCGTTGACCACTCCACCGTCGGCTTCGAGCAGTTTGCGCCAAATGAGCGTCAATGCCACCGGCGATGCGATGACGGGGAGCACAAAACAGGTTCTCATGAGGCGGGTGCCTCTGAAGTTCCTGTTCAGTAGCAGGGCCAACAGCAGCGCCAGGCCTATCGTGATGGGTACCGAACAGAGAGCGTAGCCGACGGTCAGCGTCATGGCCGGCCAGAACTTTGGGTCCTGGGTGAACATTTCGGTGAAATTCCCCGCCCCGCGCCAGCGCGCCGGGGCAACCGTGTCCCAGCTTGACATGCCCATGAGGAGTGAGAACAACATGGGTCCGATGGAGAACAAAATGAGGCCCACGAACCATGGGGATAGGAGGCGGTAGGCCACTCGGTTTTCACGCTTTTGGCGATTGGACTCGACGAGACCGCGCGGTGGCATGAAAACCCAACCGATCAATCCGCACATGATCGCGGCGGCCAGCAGACCGCCTGCCCACCAATTGAATAGGGGTGCGTTTTGCTCACGAAGGATATCGCGAAGGCGATGGATGCCCTCATCCTGATTGGCTTGCATGCCGCCTTGCGGGGAAAGGTGACCGGCGAAAATGTTGTCGTTGTGGTCATAAGTCAGGTTCTTGATGTCGTTCCAATTTTCATCACGTACGCCGAAGACGGAATGTGAGACCGCGACGTCGGTTAGGATCCGGCTTGCCGGTACCCGCTCGTCGGGAGGCGTGTGGGGGCCGGGAATCCAAGGTTCGCTACGAGCAAGGCTCTTGATGGCTGGCTGCGATATTCCGCTCTTCGCCATCGCGATCATCCCTGGGCGTCCTGCCATCCAGGCGATAAGCCTCCATGCCTCGCGTTGGTGGGCGGTTGAGGAGAGCATGGCGTACCCGGATCCCCCCGAGGGCCATGCCTGTTGGCCGGTCTTGAACCCCGGAGCAAGAGTGATATCCCAGTCGAAGGCCTGATCGGGATGCTGCTTCATGTAGTCCCGGATGTACTTGACTTCCCAAATGCCGTTCTGATACATGGCCGCCCGTCCATCCGCGAAGACTTCCTGGGGGTTGGACAGGTAGGCCGCGACTTCGGCGCTCGAGGCTACATAGCCGTACTTCCCGATGAGGTCACTGACAAGGCCATAGGTCTTAATGACCCTGGGATCGGTGAAGCGGAGTTCAGAAACGTGATCGATATCATCGATGTAGGAGAGCCCCTGGGAATACACGAGAGTATCGGTGAGGAGGCCCTCGTTATCAGGAAGGAATCCGTACCGCACGACCTTGCCGTTAGCATCGGTCTTCGTGAGGCGGTGCATGACCCAAAGGAAGTCCTTTTCTCGCAAAGCCGGCCGTTCCTGAAAATCCCAGGTCCAGGTTCCATCCGGGTAGGGAATTCTGGCGTCGTCAAAGGCTCTCTTATTGTAGTAAATCAACCCCTGCGGAGCGATGTCACGCGGCAACACGTAGAGTTGACCTTCATAACTGCACGCATGGACAATTTCGGGATAGTAGGCGTTGATGTCGAAGCCCCGCACGTCGCAGAAGAACGAGTTCAGTGGGCGCAAGATGCCGCGCTTGGCGAACCGGTCGATGTTCGGGATGTCGAGCATGGCAACGTCGGGAGCCACGCCGGCCGCGTATTGCGCGAAGAGCTGGTGAAAGTAGGTGTTGTAGTCGGAATTCTCAAGGTTGACCTTGACCCCGGGGTTGGCCAATTCGAACTCGCGGAGTACCTGGCGAAGGGTGTCAAGCGCCTCCGGGTGATCAAAAACCGCGAAGCGCAACGTGATGTCGTTCGGGGCCGCAGCTGCGACGCCCCGGACGGCGACCGCAAACGCAATCAGCCGTACCACTGTTAACCATGACTGACAAAATGTCTCCAAGGCCAGCGGAAGGCGGGCGGTCCACTCTCTTAGTTTTCCCATGTTTCCGGCATCATCGACGCGGCTAGAACGCAGTAGCCTTACGGTCAATAATCGGAAGAACCCGGTAATCTCCTCAGAGTAACAGCCTCGTTCATGCACTTGAGCCGCGCGGCTCAGACGCGAACGAATTCGTAATAATGAGCGTGGTCGCGCCAAATCGTCCGCCGCGTATAGCGTCGCCCATGTACGTAGATGGAGCGATGTCGAAAAAGCGCCGCCCTGCGAAGCTCATCGGGCTTTCGGCTCTTACGATCTTCGGTGTAGCGGGCCGTTGAATAAAGAGGCCCTCCCAAACCAATCACGGTCAAAACGCGCGAGTCGCTAGAAACGGTCACCACGCCCACTGCTGCCGCCGAAACGCTGATGTTTCGCCAGTAGCCTTGGTGCCGGGGTGGCTTAGGGTCCCCATATGACGGCAAATGGCCCGCTGATCCCATCCATGACGCACAGAGCATGACCCTGAGGGCCATCATGAGCTTTGCGCTTGTTAAGGGAAGCATCTATTACATTACGATGCTTTCACCTGCGCTCTGCACCCAGGTTCTGTAGAACGCGAATTTTTATTCCCGAACATGGCTCGACAGAACCTGCTACTTGGGCACGAGATTGCCATGCCCGGTGTCAATGAGAGCTCGGGCGGCATCTTCGGTATGTTTCTCAACCTTGTCTTTATCCTCCGCAGAGAGGTCCTCTGGGCGAATAAGCACACTCTTGTTGAACTCGGCCTGATTGTTTAGCCGAATTTCGTTCTTATCGACAACGGTCGCGGTCTTCTCGTCATCGAAGGGTAGGAGGATCGTCACCCGGCGGTTTGCGAAATTGTAGGGGTCGTCCTTCACCTTGGGATCTCGATCGGCGAGACCCTCCACGCGGAGCACTTGCCAATCCTTCACCCCGCCTTCGCAGAGCACGTGCCGCATGGCGTTTGCGCGGTCTCCGCTCAGATCCCAGTTGTCGTATCCGCCGTCTGAGTAGGGTTTTGCGTCGGTATGGCCTTCAATGCGCAAATACCGGTTGGAGGCACCCAGGATTTTGGCGACCTTCAGCACGATGGCCTTTGCCTCCGGCCTTACGATTGCGCTGCCGGATTCAAAGAAGACGGACCCGGCCCGTTCCACAAAGTCGATCACGAGGCCCTCGGGAGTCATCGTGATTTGGACTTGGCTGGCAAGCGCCTTCAAGTCGAGGCCCTTGGTGTTCGTTCCCGGAGCGTGAGCCATGTCGTGGCCGGTACCAACGCCCGCTTTCACAATGAGGACGGCGGTCAGCTTCTTCTTGATGGCATTCATCGAGGCACGTTCTTGGGCCTGCCGGTCCTGAAACTGGTTGTTTTCCTTCGAAGCGGTGACGTACCGCGGTGGCGCCTGGAAGGTCCGCATAATATTGTTGCTCTGGGGCATCGATTTCATGATGCCCATCGGGTCATTGAAGTAGCCGGCAACCTGGGCTCGTGTGTCGTCAGACAGACCCATGATCCACATGACCATGAAGAAGGCCATCATCGCTGTCACGAAGTCGGCATAAGCGACCTTCCAGGAGCCGCCATGGTGCCCATGGCCGCCATGGACCTTCTTCTTCTTGACAATGATTGGAGTGCCTTCGTTCATAGGCTTAGGCGGCGGCCTTTTCCTTCACCGCAGTCTCCATTTCAACGAATCCCGGTCGAACGCTCGGTTCGATGTTGCGACGGGCAAATTCCGCGCATGTAATGGGGGATTCTCCGCGTGCAAAGCTGAACAGGGCATAGCGGATGCAGTTGAGGTACTGCTCTTCTGAGCGCAGCCGAATTTCCAAGGCGCGCGACAGGGGAGCAAAAATTCCGTAGGCAAAGAGGATTCCCAAGAAGGTGCCGACAAGAGCAGCGGCGACAGAGTTGCCGATCTCAGCGGCCTCGCCACCGATCTTCCCCATGGTGATGATCACGCCGAGAACCGCAGCGACAATTCCGAAGCCGGGCATCGCGTCGCCAACGACTTGGATGGCTTCGGCGGGACCTCTTGATTCGCTATGGGCTACCTCCAGATCCAACTCCATCATCTCGGCAAGGTCATGGGGGCCAACCGCACCGGTCAGAACAACCTTCATGGTGTCGCAGAAGAAGTTCACCGCGTGGTGATTGCCAAGGAATGCTGTGTAGTGCTTGATGATTTCGCTTTCTGTGGGGGTTTCAATGTGCTTTTCCAACCCCAATAGTCCTTCCTTTCGTGCGACGTTGAAGAGCTGATACATCATCTTAAGGAGATCGATATAGGTCTGCTTGGTGTAGGGGTCCGGTTTGAGCAAGCCCATGATGGACTTGATGGTCGTGGACAGCGACTTCATGCCATTGGCGGCCAGGAACGAGCCAAAGCCGGCACCGCCCAGGATGATCAGCTCGTTGATCTGGATGAGAACCGCGAAGTTCCCACCGTGCATGGCGTAGCCGACGACGACCGCCATCAGCACCACCACGATTCCGATTATCGTGAACATCTAGCCCGCACCCATCCCAAAGGGTCGGCGCGTCTTCGTCGCGAATGGCCAAAGAGGCTTCGGCAATTCTAAGGAGGCGCGCATCGACACTAATCGAATGATCGGCGAATCTGGCCAAAACCTTTGTCTCGAAGACAGGTTTTGGCGCGAAACACTCCTAATTGTTGCCCCAACCTGGCTTCTGGCCCCGTGCCTCGCCGCCCGGAAGCGGTGCGCGTATAGAATAGGAGATGTTGGAAGTGCTCCCCACAACCGTCATCTTGCTCGATCCTCACACCGTAAACCAGATTGCGGCGGGTGAGGTTGTGGAGCGCCCGGCCGCCGCCTTGAAGGAATTGCTTGAAAACGCCATTGACGCGAAGGCGACCCAGGTGGAAATCGAACTGAAGGACAGCGGACGCAGCCTCATTCGCGTTTCCGATGATGGCTTTGGGATGTCAGAGCGAGACGCCAGAGCCGCCCTCCAAAGGCACGCAACTTCTAAAATCCGCTCGGCTGAGGACCTTCACGGCGTTCGAACCCTGGGCTTCCGGGGGGAGGCGTTGCCATCGATCGCGTCGGTTTCGAAGTTGACCCTATCCAGCGGGGCGGCCGATGGATTGCGGACGGTCATTAGCGTGTCGGACTCCAAGGTGTCCCAGACCGCCGGCGGCGCTGGGCCCCGTGGCACCGAGATCTGGGTTGAGGATCTGTTCTATAACACGCCGGCAAGGCTTAAATTCCTGAAGTCAGATACCACCGAACTTGGGGCAAGTGTCGAGATGGTCTCTCGCTATGCCATCGCCTATCCAGGGCTGGCCATCAAGATGATCCACAATGGGCAGGTGGCCTTCGCAACGACGGGGGACGGGGATCGCCTGTCGGCCATTTCGGAGGTGTGGGGACGCGATATGGCGCGCGCCCTGGCCGAAGTTCGAACCTCGGTAGGAGGGATCTCAATTGAGGGGTTTGTGAGCCCACCCCATGTGACGCGTCACACTCGCGCCTATCAATACCTCGCGGTCAACGGCCGGCCCGTGCGCACCCGAACCCTCACCGCGGCCATTGATCAGGCTTATCGTGACCTGACCCCTGAGAAGCGGTATCCGCTCATCGCTCTGAACCTCGAAATTGATCCGGGGCGGCTTGACGTAAACGTCTCGCCGACCAAGAGTGAAGTGAAGTTTCAACACGAGGGGCAGGTTTTCGATGCCATTCGTGTCGCGATCAAGTCTGCGCTCATGGAGCACGGCATGATGCCGAGCGCCGAGTCGGTGGCGCTGGCCAACCAGGCGCTCGCGCTTACCAGGCCGGCGCCCCAATTCCCGTTCTTTAACACGGGTGGTCCGGGAGTCGCGGCCCTTACGCTGGGTGCGCAAGCTCCCCTAGACGCGCTGGAGGTGGCGCTTCCTGAGTCGGGCGCTATCGTACCGAACTTGCCCTTGGCCGAGGGCAACTATCCGTTCGCCGAACTATTGGAGGGATTGCGGGTGCTCGGACAGGCGATGAATACGTTCATCGTTGCTGAGACGGCGCGCGGCATCGTCATCATCGACCAACATGTCGCTCACGAGCGTATCCTCTACGAATATCTATGCGGCCTAAAGGGGCCGTCCGCCATCGAGAAGCAAGTCTTGCTCACGCCGGTGGCGCTTCACCTGGACCGCCGCCAAGCCGTACTGTTCCGAGACAAGGTGTCGGAAGTTGAAGCGATTGGATTCGAGCTTGAGCCCTTTGGAGGGGAGAGCTACCTAATCAGGTCTGCCCCGGCGGCGCTCCGAGGAAAGGACCCAGCTCGCGTGCTGCGTGATCTTGTCGACGAACTGATTGAGGCCAGCGTCACCCGGCGCCTTGCGCCGACACGAGAGCAAATTTGGATCACTTCGTCTTGCAAAATGGCGGTTAAAGCAGGCGATCCCCTCAGCCTCCCGGAAATGGAACGCCTCATCGTCGATCTTGCGGCGACGGATAACCCGTACATGTGCCCCCACGGCCGACCTATTACACTAACCTTGGGGAAAGATGAACTGTTCCGGAAGTTCAAGAGAACATGAGGATCTTAGGGTTCGATCCCGGTCTTGAGCGAATTGGCGTGGGGGTCATCGATAAGGAGGGGTCGCGCATCACTCCCGTATTCTATGGGCTCATTCAGACCCCAAGGATATCGCTTCCCGAACGGCTCTCGATTCTGCACGAGGAAGCGTTGAGCCTGCTTGAGACCCATCGACCCGATACGGTGGCGACGGAAAGGCTGCTGTTCACCGTGAACAAGACCACCGCGATGGATGTATCCAAGGCCCTGGGCGTGCTCCTGTTGGCGGTGAGTCGCCTCCACTTGCCATGGGCAGAGTACAGCCCGCCGGAAATTAAGCAGTCTGTGGTGGGTAATGGCGCTGCCGATAAGCGACAGGTCCAGTTCATGGTTGCGAAGCTTCTGGGTTTGCCAGCAGCGCCGAAACCGGATGATGTCGCGGATGCGCTGGCGATCGCCATTTGTCACGCTTTTCGGGGCGGTAAGATGGGCGGGTGATCCCCGCTCTCGCTTGCCTGCTCCTCCGGCTCGCCGTCGCCCAGCCCGTCCAGAGCACGACCGGATACACGAAAATTGAATACCGCGTCGCGATGCGCGATGGCGTCCGCCTGTACACTTCGGTATACGTGCCCAAGGGCAAACCTGGGCTTCACCCCATCCTCCTAGAGCGGACCCCTTATAGCGCCGGTCCCTACGGAACGAACGCTCGCTCCGACTTCGACGGCAGTCTCAAGTTTCAGCAGGCCGGTTATATCTTTGCCTACCAGGACGTCCGGGGTCGCTACATGAGCGAAGGGCAATGGGAGAATATTCGGCCCCCCCTCAAACCGGGTGAATCGGGGACCGACGAGAGTACGGATACCTGGGATACCGTCGACTTTCTTGTCAAGCACGTCCCCGAAAACAATGGTCGAGTCGGGCTGTGGGGCATCTCCTACCCAGGATTCTACGCAGCAATTGGAGCCGTGCACACGCATCCCGCCTTAAAGGCAATTTCGCCACAGGCGCCCTGCAGCGATTGGTGGATCGGAGATGATGTGCACCACTACGGCGCCTTCTTTCTGCAAGACAACTTTGATTTTTCGGCCTGGTTCGATGTGCCTCGGTCTGGTTTGGAAACGGATCATCGCGGGATTGACGTCGATAGGGACGATCTCAGCGCTTACGACTTCTATTTGAACGCGGGGACGTCGGAGGGCCTGAATCAGCTTTATGCGAAGGGGCGAATCCCCTACTGGGAAGAGCTCGAAGACCACCCGAACTACGATGACTATTGGAAGGCCAGAAGTCTGCCATCCAATTTCAAAGACGTGCACTGCGCGGTCCTGACCGTCGGGGGCTGGTTCGATGCGGAGGACATGTGGGGGGCGCTTCATGTCTTCCAGGCGGGAGAAACGAACAATCAGGTCAAAGAGAACTACCTTGTGATGGGCCCGTGGTACCACGGCATGTGGGCTGACGGAACCGGACGCGTGTTCAACGACCTGGACTTTGACGCCGATACCTCGGCAGACTTCCGTGACAACATCGAGTTTCCTTTTTTTGACCGCTACCTGCGGGGAGGGGGCGAGGACGCTCCTGCCAAGGCAACCGTCTTTGAAACCGGGCGAAACGAATGGCACCGCTTCGCCCAGTGGCCTCCCGCAAACCTCCGGCCGTTTCCCCTGTATTTGGACTCGAACCAGCTCTTGGTCACCGAACCGCCTTCGACCCAAGGCGATGACTCGTACGTGAGTGATCCTGCCCGCCCAACGCCCTACTTGCCTGAGTTTGCGGTCAGCCGGGAACGTCCGACGTCCTACATGGTGGCCGATCAGCGTTTTGCGGAGTCTCGGAGCGATGTGATCAGTTATCGAGGCCCAGTCCTCGATGAGGACCTGCAGGTGGCTGGCCCCATCGACGTGGACCTTTGGGTGAGAACGACGGGAACCGACGGCGACTTCGTGGTAAAGGTCATTGATGCGTGGCCGAAGGACTCGACCGCTGTCTCACCCAAAGGGGTCTCGATGGCTGGCTATGAACAGTTACTCCGTGGCGACGTTTTTCGTGGACGCTTCCGGAATTCATTTGAGCATCCCGAGCCCTTCGTTCCGGGCCAGCCTGCCCGCATTCACTTCAAGATGAACGATGTGTATCACACGTTTCTGAAGGGTCACCGGATTTTTGTGCAGGTCCAGAGTTCGTGGTTTCCCCTCGTCGACCGCAACCCCAACCAGTTTGTGGATACCTATCGGGCGACGCCCGACCAGTTTGTATCCGCAACGGTGACGATTCTTCACGGACCCGAGCAGCAGTCCAAAATAACTTTCGGCAAGCTCTAAGCGGGCTTCAAATAGACACTCACCCGAGTGATTCGCCGCCGAGCCATATTCTCTACCCTGAGGGTGCCCAACGGGCACTCGACTGAGTCCCCCGGTCGGGGGACGTGTCCGAGCCCTTCAATGATGAGGGTTGCAAGGGTGTCGGTGTTGGGCTCGGCCCCGGCGTCGCGGTGAAGAAAGTCGAGGAGCTCATCGTAGCGGGTTTCCGCTCGTGCCGATACCCGACTCTCACTGAGTCGCTCGATCGCAGGTCGCTCGGATTCCAGGGTGTCTTCAAGTTCACCGAACACCTCTTCGACCACATCTTCCAAGGTAACCAGCCCGCTGGTCCCGCCATACTCATCCATCACGATCACGAGCTGGGTTTTGCTGTGGCGCATCTGCTCGAGCACGCGGTCGATCGGCAAGTTCTCTGGCACGATCACCGCGGGGCGGATGATCCGCTCAAGGCTGAAGTCGGGATCGCTCAAATTCTTGACAATGTCGTGCAGGTACACAATGCCGGCGAGGTCGTCTATGTCTCCTCTGCACACCGGCAGGCGGGTGAATGGAATCTTGCGCAGCCGAGACAGGAGTGCGTCTTTCCCAAGACTCAAGTCGATCCACTTGATATCGAGGCGATGCACCATGATGTCCCGGGCATCCAGTTGGTCGAATTTTAGAGCCCGGGCGACGAGGGCTGCATGCTCGGTAGCGAGGATGCCTCCCTGGCCGCCTTCCCTCACGAGCATCTCCAATTCATCACGGGCCACCACCGGACGGGCTTGTTCGTTCAGATTCACGTGGAACGGCTTGAGGATCAGTCCTGCGGTTCCCTCGGTGATCCATACCAGGGGCCGAAAAACGGCGACAAAAAGACCCAAAGGCCCCGCCACCCAGTGGGCGACCTTAACGGGGTTACGAAGAACAAGGTACTTGGGACAGAGCTCTCCGAGAATCACCATCGCCAGCGTGACCACGAAAAAGCTGACGGCGTATCCGACGCCTGCTGGAATCCCGGGGCCTCCCAAGGATTGGAGGGCGGACGTGACAAAGGGCTCGGCGATGGCGCCAGTAGCAATGCCCAGCATCGTGATTCCGATCTGACATGCCGCAACGTAGCTAGATAGGTCATCTAGCGCAAGGAGGAGTCGCTTTGCCTGGCGATCTCCGCGCTTGGCCAATGCTTCAACGCCGGTACGCCGCGCACCGATCAAGGCGTATTCGGCGGAGACGAAGAAGGCGTTGCCCAGCACCATCAGCAGGCTTGCCACCGCAAGCAAGCCCGGATTTGCTTCCATCTGGGCTCATTGTAGCGCAAGGACCGATTCACTAACCTAAGGCGCCCTTTTTGGGGTACGGTCCGACCGATGCTTACCAGTCGCGCCAAATATGCGATGCGGGCTCTGCTTGAACTGAGCCTTTGCTATGGGCAGGGCGCGCAAAACATTCAGGAAATCGCTAAACGCCAGAACATTCCTGTCAAATTCCTCGAACAGATTTTGGCGTCGCTTCGAATGTTGGGATTCATAGAATCACGGCGTGGGCCGGGTGGTGGCTACACCCTCCGGCGTGCGCCCGCCGATATATCGCTGGGTGAGGTGATTCGTGCAATTGAGGGTCCGTTGGCGCCAATCAGTTGTGTGAGCGTCACCCAATATCAGCCTTGTGGATGCCCGGATCCGGAATCCTGCGGATTGAGGTATGCCTTTAAAGACGCGCGCGACGCTTTGGCCCAAGTCTTGGATAACACCTCCTATCAGGATATTGTCGAGAAGAATCATCCAGTTCGGAGCCTCATGGTCGATCAGACCTAAGGATGCGAGCATTTGAGACGATTTAATAATTGATTAGATCGCTAGGGTTTACTATCTTTGTATACTCACTGTGACCAATAATGACCACTCGCTTCTTTTCGTTTGCGATGCTTGCGGCAGCAATGTCCACTCTTGTGGTGGGCTGCAGTTCGTCGGGGCCTTCTCAAAGCCCGGGACAAAGCGCCGCGACGGGGTCGGAGACAACCGTCCGCCTCGGTTTCTTCCCCAACCTGACTCACGCTCCGGCGTTGGTGGGAGTGGCGCCGGGTCACTTCGACAAGGATCTGGGCCCCAACGTGCAACTCCAGACTCAACTGTTCAACGCTGGTCCCGAGATCATCGAAGCGCTCCGCGCGAAGGCGGTTGATATCGCCTACGTGGGGCCGAGCCCCGTCGTGAACCTCTATCAGAAAAGTGGGGGCAAGGGCATCCAGATCATCTCGGGGGCTTGCTCGGGTGGCGCGTCGCTTGTGGCTCGTGCTGGCGCCGGAATTGTAAAGATCACCGATCTGGGCGGCAAGCGCGTTGCCGTGCCCCAACTTGGCAACACCCAGGATGTTTCGCTGCGCTCATTCCTCCTCAAGAACGGCCTGAACACGGATGACAAAGGCGGCACCGTCCAGGTCCTGCCCATCAAGAACGGCGACACTTTGATCGCTTTTAAGCTCAAGCAGGTTGATGCGGCTTGGGTTCCAGAGCCATGGGCAACGCGACTCATCAAGGAAACCGGCGCGACACGCGTTCTCGACGAGCGCAGCCTCTGGCCGGATGGCAAGTTCACGACGACGGTGGTTGTCGTGAGGCCGGACTTTCTCAAGGACCACCCAGACGTGGTGGCTTCGTTCGTCAAGGCAAACGACAATGCGGTGGACTGGATCAACAAGAACCCGGCCGCGGCGATCGCCCTGGTCAATAAACAGCTTGGAGCTTTGAGCGGGAAGCCCCTGCCCGATGGGGTGATCCAAGAGAGTTGGAAGAGGCTCACGTTTACGTCAGATCCCGACCTGAGGAGCATCGAAGCGCAGGCGGCGGCTGCTCAAGCGGCGGGTTACTTGAAGGAGGTTTCCGCTCCATGGGCATCGCTGGTGTTGCCAAAGCCGAACGCGACGTCCCTATGACGCCACGAAATTCGACCCTGTCGATCCGTGGGCTGGCCAAGCGTTTCGCCTCTGGTCCCCAGCAAGTATCGGCGCTTCGCAATGTGAACCTGGATATCGCGGCGGGGGAGTTTATCGTCCTTGTCGGCCCCAGCGGCTGTGGCAAGTCGACGCTGTTGAACATTGTCGCCGGCCTCGAGAAGGCGGATGCCGGAACCGTTGAGATCGCCGGTGAGCCGGTGGTGCGGCCCGGGGTTGACCGCCCGATGGTTTTTCAGGACGGTGCGCTATTTCCTTGGCTTACCGTTGTTCAGAACGTCGAATACGGCCTGAAGCAACTCGGGCTGAGGGCCGCGGACCGCAGAGCGAAGGCCATGGACGCCCTTGCCATGGTGAATCTGGTAGGGCGGGAGGGGCGTTGCATTCACGAACTCTCGGGCGGGCAACGGCAGCGCGTTGCCATCGCCCGAGCTCTGGTCATGGAACCGGCGGTCCTGCTGATGGACGAGCCTTTCTCGGCGCTCGACGCGATCACCCGCGAGGATCTCTATGTGGAGCTTCAGGGACTCTGGGTAAGGACGGGGGCGACGATCATCTTGGTAACCCACAACGTGCGCGAAGCGGTAACCCTTGGGGATCGGCTGATTCTGATGCAAACCCTCCATGAGGAAAGCGATCTGCAATCGGTGGCGGCCGAATACCGGATCGACCTTCAGCGGCCGAGGCACATCGAAGCGGTGAACGTCGCCGAACTGGCCCAACAGGTTTCCAAGGCGATGAAGGGCTCGGCCGGCTTTGCGGAGGGCATATGAAGGTGTTTCGCACTTCGATCTTCTTTGTCGTCCTGCTTCTTATCTGGGAGGGCCTGGCCCACGCAAACATCTGGGACCAGACGCTCATCCCTCCGCCGGAGGCGGTGGCCGGTTTCCTTTGGAGCGGAATCCGAGATCATAGCCTCACGAGCGCCACGGTGATCACCATGCGGCGAGTGCTGATCGGTTACGCGATTTCGATCGTCGCAGGCATTCCGCTCGGCATCTTGCTTGCCCGGGTTTCATTCTTCGATGATACGATGGGGGCGCTGGTGACCGGCTTGCAGGCGCTACCGAGCATGTGCTGGATCCCGTTTGCCTTGATTTGGTTTGGCTTTACCGATGCGGCGATTCTCTTCGTTGTTGTCATGGGCTCACTGGTTTCGATCGCCGTATCCGTGCGAGATGGGGTAGCAAACTTGC
>Ga0302320_10002863_pt1 | contig 40362 bp, 40 predicted proteins | sample Bog_T0_3_FD_202130 | JGI IMG/M metagenome (GOLD analysis project Ga0302320, IMG submission 202130) | Peat permafrost microbial communities from Stordalen Mire near Abisko, Sweden - Bog_T0_3 | ecosystem: Environmental > Terrestrial > Soil > Wetlands > Peat | place: Sweden: Abisko, Stordalen Mire... | reverse complement strand
GTGAAGACGTAGTCGTCGGCGACGCTGTCGTCATTCCGCGCGGCGCGACTGTCCATGGGATAGTCATGCAAACCAAAAAAGCCGGCGTGCTCACCGGAAGTCCCGCGCTGACGCTCGAGCTGGTCTCGCTTGACCTGGGTGGGCAAAGCTACCCTCTCTACACCTACCAGTTCACGATGAAGGGCACCAGCAAGACCGGACCCACCGAAAGAAAAGCCCTGACCGGCGCCGCCGTGGGCACCATCGCGGGCGCTCTAGTCGGCGGAGTCACTTCCAAAGGCGGAACAACGACAGAAACGGCCGCCGGCAATCCCGTCAGCATGGCTGTAGGTGCCGGCGTCGGAGCAGGCGTGGGTGCCGCGGTTTCCGCAGCGACGCCCGGTCCGGCAGTCTGGATCCCTTCCGAAGCCCAGGTAGACTTTCGCTTGGCCGCCCCCATCGCCGTCACGCCGGTGAGCGCGAAAGAGGCCGCGCGGATGGCCCAGGGGCTTCATCCCGGGGGCCCGACCCTCTATCTTCGAGATGACGTACAGTAATACAAGCAGATTGCTTATTTGAGGAAGACTTTTTGCCGGTCAGGCTCGGAATTCGGCGCTTTTTCGGAACCAGTAAGCCGGCACTCGTGGCCGTCCTCGCGGCAGCCGTCCCTATAGCCGCAGCCGCGCAAGCCCCGCCGGTTCCCGCCGCGCCCCAGCCCCGCTTCGTCGTGGTTCTCGATGCCGCGCACGGCGGCGACGACCCCGGTGGCAAGCTCGACACCCAGGCTGAAAAAGCCTACACCCTCTCCCTCAGCGTCAAGCTTCGTTCGCTGCTCAACGCGCGCGGCATCCAGGTAGTCACGACACGCGAGTCCGACACCAACGTCGACACCAATCGCCGCGCCGAGATCGCCAACCACGCCAACGCCCAGGCCTGCCTCAGTCTCCATGCCTCGCAGACCGGCTCCGGCGTCCACCTTTTCGCTTCTTCGCTGGCCCCCGCGCCGCCCACGCGGCTTCCAGCCTGGAAGACCGGCCAGTCAGCCTATGTCACCCGCAGTCTGGCCATGGCTGGAATCCTCAATTCGGCCCTCCAGCATGCCGGCATCGCCGTCACCCTGGGCCGCACCGCCATGCCCACCGTCGACAGCATGACCTGCCCCGCCATTGCCATCGAGATTGCCCCGGACCGCGCCGCCGGCAGCACCACGAAGACCGGCCTCGATGACCCCGGATACCAGGCCAGCGTCGCTGAAGCAATCGCCGCCGCCATGCTCGAATGGAAGACAGAGGCCCATCAGCCATGATCGCCCGCTACCAGACCATCCTGTTCGGCGTTCTCTTAGCGGCCTCAGTCGCCATGGGGATCGTTCTCTGGCAGTTGCGCGAGCGCGCTCACCAGCGTCTGCTGCAGGGCCAGGATTCAGCGCCCACACAGGCCCCTGAAGTCGCTCCGGCCGAACCGGCCACTCTCCTCGTCGCCAACGACGCTGATAATTCCCTGCTTTCCCAGGTCCAGACGCTGCCCTTGCCTAAGGATCCCGGCGCACGCGCGCGCCTAATCCTCGGCAAGCTCATGGATCTCTACGCCGCACCCGACGCCGCCCATCCGGTCCCCGGCGGCTCCAGTTCCATAGCGCAGGTTTTTCTGCTGCCGGCCCCCGGCCTCTCCGCAGGTATCACCACCCCGTCCTCTCCGGCCAAAACGCCTGAAGCTTCCGGCCCCCAGCTCGCCGTGGTGAACCTCACCGGCGCCTTTGCAGCCAGCCATCCCTCCGGCCTTGAAGCCGAGACCCTCACCGTGTTGTCGATCTGCGGAACGCTCCACGCCAACCTGCCCCGTGTCACGCAGGTCCGCTTCCTCGTCGACGGCCAGCCGCGCCCCACCCTCGCCGGTCACGCCGATCTCACCCGCACCTACCTCGCCACCGACGCCGTCCCCACAGAAGGCGCCCACCCATGAGCATCCCCGGCATTTCCTTTTCAATCCAGTCGCAATTCGCAGTATGATGAAGCAGTAGTCATGCCCAAGTCGGTTCACATCACGGCGCCCTGGCCCACCTTCGAGGAAATGGTGGAGGATCTGGACATTCCCGCAGATCGGCGGGCAGAACTAGATGAGTTGGCACGCAAGACCTTCTTCCAGATCGAAGGTGACAGGAAGGCCAGTTCCGGCACAGCATCCGGGAGGGAAGAGAAGCCCAGGAATGCCTCCGCAGCCGATTGAGCCCAACTCCGTCTTCTTGAATATCTCCTACGATGAAGAATTTAGAAGCCTCTACGTCGCCTATGTGGTCGGCTTGACGCAGCTTGGCCTGATTCCGCATCTTGCATCCGAGATTCCGGGCGGTGCGCGCAGGCTCGACCGGATTCTGGCGCTTATCAAGCGGTGCCTGTACTCCATCCACGACCTTTCTCGGGTCGAGGTCAGCGATGGGCCGCCCGCGGTGCCTCGCTTCAATATGCCCTTGGAGTTGGGAATGGCCATCGCTTGGGCCGAGTTGAATCCTGACTTGCACACGTGGTTTGTCTGGGAGTCCGAGCCCTATCGCATCCAGAGATCCACAAGCGATCTGAATGGCACGGATGCGAACATCCATCAGGGAACTGTGCAAGGGCTTCTGAGCGGACTCCGCAGTTCCTTCTGGCGAGAGAATGCGCCGAGCGTGCAGGAGATGCTGGGAGTTCATGGTTATGTCGAGGCCATTCTCGCGCTCGTTATCTTGCCTAAGGCCGGGACGCGTGACCTTTATGCGAACGGTGTCTTCGCGGAATTGCGCAGGGTCTGCGCGAGTCTGTCGCAATTGCAGAGATTCCGGCTGGAACCCCACCCATGACCACACCCACCATCGGCGTCTTCGATTCCGGCTTCGGCGGCCTCACCGTCCTCCGTGCGCTCATCGGCCGCATGCCCCAAGCCCGCTTCGCCTTTCTCGGCGACACAGCACGCCTCCCCTACGGCTCCAAGTCCCGCCGGACGATCGCAAAATATGCCGCGGAAAGCGCCCAATTTCTAGTCCAAGAACAAGGCGCGGAGTTCCTGGTCATCGCCTGCAACACCGCCAGCGCCCTGGCTCTCGACGCCATCCAGGAAGCAGTCTCCGTCCCCGTCCTTGGTGTCATCGAGCCGGGTGCCTCGGCTGCCCGCCTTGCCTCCCGCACCGGCGACGTCCTGGTCATCGCCACCGACGCCACCGTGCAGAGCCACGCCTACACCGTCGCCTGCCGCGCCCAAGGCCTCCGCGCCCTGGAAAAAGCCTGCCCGCTGCTAGTCCCACTGGTCGAAGAAGGCTGGATCGATGCGTCAATTCCAACGGGGAAGGTCACTGCCGAAGTCATCCGCATCTACCTCGCCGAACTGACCGCCGATGCCGCCGCCATGGGCCTCAACCCTGACGTGCTGGTTCTCGGCTGCACCCACTACCCTCTGCTCCGGCCCATGCTTGAAGCCGCCGTCCCCCCAGGCATCCGCGTCATCGATTCAGCGCAGGCCGCCGCCGACGCTGCTGTTCACAGCATCAACGGCCGCCTGACCCGCTCCAGCGAAGAACTCCCGGAAGTCCCACCGAACACGCAATTGCGCTGCTTCGCCACCGACTCCGTCGAAAAATTCGAGCGCCTCGGCTCCCGCTTCCTCGGCTACTCCGTAGGCAAAGTCCAACTCGTCGACCTCGGCGGCTAATTGCCTTACGAAGCCTGCAAATTACGTCCTGGAAATACACTCTACTGCACCAGCCACAAAGGCCCGTGCCCCGTCCTCGCGATTTCGCTTTGTCGCAAGGGCGGGAAGCCTCCGCCCTCAACAGGCCATGCTAGAACGACAGCTTGATAGCCACGCCTGGTGCAGAATGCTTTGGCGCCCCCGTGCCGTTTCCGAGAGTAGCCGCCGGAGCCCCCGCCATATGGCCGCCCGAGCCAGTCCCTGCGGAGAGGAACATGCCATTCCCCAAATCGGAACTGGTAAACATGCCCGTAGCCAGCATGTGGCTGAAATCGGGCGCAGTGGAACTCCCAATCGTTCCGAATCGATCCTGATACGAGAGCCGGAAGTTCGCCGAGGACGAGCCGAGCGGCACATGGAGGTTGGTGCGCATAAGCTGATTGAGTGTCGGCAGGGTGCCTGGAGCGGGGCCAAAGGTCCCATACGCACCGATGGCCGGAGCGGTTGCAAACCCGTCCGTCGGGAAAAACGTAACCAGACTCCCCTGGGGTCCACCCATTCCCGGGGTGGTGCCGAATCGCCCCAAACTGCTTGGTCTCGGAACACTCAAGCCAAAACCACCTGCAGCGCCGTTCAATCCCAGGCTTCCGGTTCCGGAACCAGCCGCGATACCGAATTTAGGCCGGGGCTTGAACGGATCGAAAATCGGACGGCTGCCTTGCGGAGAATTCGGTGTAACTGAACCGGCAGGCAGAGCGGTGATCGAAGGATCGTCAGGCAGCATTCCGGACACAGTCTGTCCGGCAACCGGAACCGGACTCTGTGCCCGCAGCAACGGCGTCCACCCCGCGCAAACAAGGAATGCCAGAACAAGCACGCTTCTCCAGCCACGACCTCGCACAAACGCAGCGAACTTCGAGAAACGGTCCATCGACGACTCCTTGGGAGCGAGCATAGCCTCTAATTGTCTTGTGCGCCAGTCCCCATTACTAGGATACGTGACCAACGTCACTTGGTTGCACAATGTGCCTGTTGAAACGCTGACCAATCCGCTTGAGGAAACGCAACGGAAACCTATCGGAGGCGAAAGACGAAGGCCGCGGCTGGTATGCGATACTCGGAAAAGCATGTACAAGCGCATCGTTCTCAAGCTTTCCGGGGAAGTGTTGGCGGGCTCGCGCGGCTTCGGCCTCGATCACGACAAGATCACCGCAATTACCGACGAACTTGTCGAAATACACGCCCTGGGCGTGGAGATCGGCGTGGTAGTAGGCGGCGGCAACATCTTCCGCGGCGTGGCCGAGCAAGCCAAGGAAATGGACCGCGTCAGCGCCGACAACATGGGCATGCTGTCGACGGTAATCAACGCCATCGCCATGCAGGACGCCATTGAGCGCCGCGGCGTGCAGTGCCGCGTGATGAGCGCTGTTTTCATGAATCAGGTGGCCGAGCCGTATATTCGCCGCCGGGCCGTGAGGCATCTGGAAAAAGGCCGCGTGGTGATCTTCGCCGCCGGCATCGGCAACCCGTTTTTCTCTTCCGACACCGCCGCCAGCCTGCGCGCCATGGAGATCAAGGCCGAGGTTCTGCTCAAGGCCACCAAGGTCGAAGGAGTCTTCAATTCCGACCCGGTGCTCAACAAAGATGCAGTGAAGTACGACGAGATTACCTACATGGAGATCCTGCGCCAGGGCCTGAAGGTGATGGACCTGACCGCGGTGAGCCTGTGCAAAGACAACAACCTGCCCATGATCATCTTCAACATGAACCAGCCGGGAAACATCCGGCGCGTGGTGATGGGAGAAAAAGTGGGATCGCTGGTGACGGCGTAAAACCAGGAAATAGGGAACAGGGAATAGGGCGCGGCGGCTGGGTTGGGGTTCTCTACCTGGTATAGATGAACCGGGCGTCTGGCTGGGGGCGTCTAACTGCCAATGGATGAGCGCAAGCCAGCACGGCTGAATGGATTGACGGGCCTGCGTACCTTCGCGGCAATCAACATTGTCTTCTTTCATTTCTCCAATCCAAACTGGTTTGGCTGGTTCGCTCCGGTAGTGAATGCCGGCTACGCCTCGGTCAGCTTCTTTATCCTGCTCTCCGGCTTTGTGCTGGCCTATAACTACGCGGGCCGTGCGCGCGCCGGGGAACTGGACAAGGGCCGCTTCTGGGAGGCGCGGTTTACGCGGCTCTATCCCGTCTATCTGCTGAGCCTGTTGCTGAGCTGGCGCCTGGTACCGGGCGAGTACGCCACGCACACCCACGCCATGTTCTGGACCGGGATGGTTCTCTCGCCGCTGCTCCTGCAAGGCTGGATTCCGGAGATCGCGACCTTTCTGAATACACCTGCATGGACCATGTCCGCGGAGTCAGCCTATTATGTGGCTTTCCCCTGGCTGGCCAAGGGCAAGCGGCCCGATCACGCGGCGCCCTACCTGGTAAAGATGGGCGTTGTGTGGTGCCTGGGGATGGTTCCCGGCCTCTTGTACATCATCTTCAACCCCGACGGCATTGCGCACGTCGACCGGTGGAGTTATGGGCCATGGCTCCAGGCGCTGAAGTTTACTCCGCTGCCGCACCTCGCGAGTTTTGTTTTCGGAGTGATGCTCGCCAACCTCGATGAACTCATCGGGCGAACAAGCCGCCTCCGCCTGCTTCTCGGTGTATTCGGCTTTGCCGCGACATTTGGCATTCTTACGCTGGGACCGCTGGTTCCGTACGCGATCATTCACGACGGCCTGCTGATGCCGCTCTTTGGCTGCATCATTCTCGGCCTGGCGGGGAACAACAAGCTGGCCTACGCCATGGGCTGGAGTCCGCTGGTATTTGTGGGCGAGGCAAGCTACTGCCTTTACCTGCTGCATTTCAATTTATGGAACCTGATTCATGACTCGCATGTGTTGGACTGGACTGGCCTCGCACGCTTCGATCCGTGGATCAGCTACGTGTTGCTGATTGGCCTGGCTCTGCTGGCGCTTTACGCGGTGGAGAAGCCGGCGCAGAAGCAACTGCGTCGCTGGATGGGCGTGAGCACAGTAGTCAAGGAGCGCAAAACAGCGCTCGTGAGCGCCGATAAAGATGGCCCCTGAGTTATTGGCCGGCTCAATGATGCCGGTTTGCCCATGGGGAATTCTCTCTTTGATACTTGTCAGTCCCCAACCGGCGTTGCCGACCCTCGGGAGATGAAACTCTGGGTGCCCCATCCTTGCGACGCGCATTTGGTGGCAAGGGTGGGAGGGCACGAACCTCGACGCCCTCAGGCATTTTCAACGACTTACGAACTTGTTTCTTTCTAGGCACTGCCTAGTCCAGGATCGTTGTATATGCACGCCAAGGCCCGACCGCCTCGCGATACTCGCCTGCCATGATTTTCACCACCTGCGCAATGTGGCCTAAATCGTGAACGACCCACGTAGCCAGCAGGTTTCCCAAGGTCACGGCCCCGAGTTCGGGATGCTTGCCCGGCAGTGCGAGTTGGCCTTCTTCGATGCCGAGATTGGTGAGGGTGTGAAGGCTCTGCCGCCGCAGTTCGGCAAACTCATCCAGTAACTCACTCACAGATTTGCCCGCAATCAATTCTCGAAACCCATGCCTGTCAAACGGCTCGAACGCCTGCGTATCCCCGTGCTCGAGAATCATGCGCACGCGCGGAATCCAGTCCGTCAGTTCCCCATGCATCAGATGACCGAGAACATCGAGCGAGTTAAACGACTCCGGTGTCTTCCTCGCGTTCAACCACACATCGGATTTACCGCGCAGCAGAGCATTCAACACGCCCGGTGTCTGCGTCAGAACCTCGATTCCCTGTTCCAAATGAAATTCCATTATGAATCTCCTCGTTTGCAGCGATTCGAACTGATTTACGGGCCATTCCGCAATCCAAAAAGCAATGCCCCCAACCTTTCTCGGGCTGAGGGCAAAACTAATCACTGACCACTAATCACTGATCACTGCTCTTACGGCTTCACTCTGACCTTCGGTTCCACGGATAACCCGGGCCGCAATGCATGATTCGGGTCCTCGTTCTTCAGGTCGGTAAAATCGATGCGCACCGGAACACGCTGGACCACTTTCACATAGTTTCCTGTCGCGTTTTCCGGCGGAAACAGGCTGAGCACGGAGCCGGTCGCGCCGCCAATCTGCGTCACCTTGCCGTGATAGGTCTTGCCGGTCGCGTCCACTTCAATCTCCACCGGCTGTCCCGCCTGCATATGTTTCAGTTGGGTTTCTTTAAAGTTCGCCGTGATCCACAAATCGTCGAGTGAAACCAGCGTCAGCAGGTTTTGTCCCTGAGAAACGTTTTGCAATATCTCTACGCTCTTGCGCGTAATAATTCCCGCCGCCGGAGCCACGATCTTGGTGTAGCTCAAGTTCAGCTCGGCCTGATCCAATTGCGCCTGCGCCTGCTGTACCTGCGCCTGTGCGGCTTTGGCTCGCGCATTCTGCACTTCCACTTGTTGCGGTCCGGTCTCGGCATACTTATGCTGCGCCTGCGCCTGATTCTCACGGTCTCGGGCCGCGCGCACACCGTCGCCCGCCGCGCTTTGAGCGGCCTGCGCATTGGCCAATGCCGCCTTGGCGCCATCGTCGGCTGCCACAGCCGCGTCCCACTGCTGCTTGCTGATTACGTCTTTTTCCACCAGCGGCTTGTAGCGAGCCAGATCCGCATCGGCCTTGGTCAGGTTGGCCTGTGCCTGGGCAACCGTAGCCTTCGCGCCTGCCAATTGCTGTTCCGCCTGCGCTACGCTGGCATGCGCACCACTCACATCCGCATCCGACGAACGCAGATTGCTGCCCGTGTTAATGGTCGTGAGGGGGATGGCAACGTTCGCTGCCGCGGCGTTTGCCTGCGCAACAGCCAGGGACGCCTCGGCGTTCTCCACCGCGACGTCGTAGTCCTTGGGGTCAAGCTCGGCAATGGTGTCGCCGGCCTTCACCACCTGGTTCTCATCCACGTCCACCTTGATCACCTGCCCGCTAATGCGCGAACTCACCTGGATCAGGTGCCCGTTCACCTGCGCGTCGTCGGTGTCCTCGCTGAAAGTGGAGCGCCACCAGACCGCGACCGCCACTACCACCAGGATCACAAGCACCACCACGATGATGCCTCTGCGACGGCTCGGCGGCGGCGTAACTTCAGTTTCTTGAACCGGCGCTGCGGGGGCCGGTGTTGCAGTCGTATCCGCCACGTTTACTTCCCTCCCAAATAGTTCTTGTAACTCTGCCCCGCGCCCAGTGCGCGTGCCAGGCTCAGCTTCGCGACATTATGCCGGTAGAGGCTGGCTACATATTGATTGTCAGCTTGCGCCACGCTTTGCTCCGCCTGGCTCACAGCCAGATTGTCGCTCACACCGTTAGCGTACCGCTGTTGTGCTTCGCTGAGCGCTTCGTTGGCCAGGTCCACGCTGGAACGCGCAACCTCAACCAGCTTCTGCGCCGATTCAATGTCAAGCAGCGCATCGCGAATATCCGCGTCTACCTGCGCATTCTGGTCGCTCAACTTGTCTTTGTCTGTGTCCAGCGTCGACTGCGCCACCTGGGCCTCGCCGCGCAACGCGAACTCATCGAACAGCGGCACGGTGATGGTGCCTGTTGCGTCTCCGGTTCCATGAGAGTGCAGCACGTTCACGCCGATATCCCCATAATCTCCACTGAAAGAGAGCGTCGGAAACCGGTCTGCCGTGGCCGCCTTGCGCTGCTGCTCGGCTGCTTTCACCGTTTCCACCATCGCCGCCAGATCTTTGCGATTGGCGTGCGCCTGGCGGATCGTCGCGTCCACATCCAGCGCGTCAAAAGCCTTATAAGGCACCTTGTCTGCCAGGTTAAAACTCTGTGCCAGCGGCAGCCCGATCGTCCGTGCCAGTGCCAGCTTGTCCTTCGCTAGCGAATTCTTCGCCACAATCAACTGCTGTTCAAGAGATTGATAGTCCACCTGCGCCCGCAACTCGTCCAGCTTGGGCGCCGTCCCTGCATCGTGGTTGGCCACGGCCTGGTTGAGAGATATTTTCGAAGTGGCCACCTGGGCCTCAACGCTGCTGACCTGGCTCTCATCGGCAAGCGCCAGCAGGTAAGCGTTGCCCACCGTCAGCACCACCAGCTCGCGCGCATCCTCGGCGCTCAGTTGTGCGGCAGCAAAATTGTGCCGGGCGGCAAGGTAGTCGCGCAGGGAAGCAACGTCGACCAGCGACCAGTTCAAAGTGGCCCGGAAATCCTGGTAGCCGAAGGGCCCGATGATGGTCGGAAACCCCGGAATCCGCAATCCCTCAGCTGCCAGATCGGCTTCCGATACAACGTCTTTGATGCTCGCATCCACGCTCGGCAGCAGCGACTGCAGTTGGCTCAGCCGCTGACCTCGAGTTGAAGCCGTCTGCGTTCCGCTCAAAATCACGCCCAGGTTGTTCTTGAGTCCTCGCTGAATGGCGTCGTCGAGCGTCAGGTCGATTGTCGGGCCGGTTGCCTCGCCCGCAGTGACGCTACCCTGGTAACTTTGCGCGGTCGGTCCCGCTGACTGGTTCAGCGTTTGCGCAAGCGATTGCTCCACCGACTGCGCGCTTGCGGCCGCCACGCACGAACACACGACCGAAAGTCCCAGCAACAAGCTGCAGGGAAAAATCGTGCTCTTTCTTCGATAATTTGACGGAATCAAGGTTATTCAACTCACTTCAGAGGGCTTCTGCCTGGAATTGTTCGCTGTTAACTGGATGCGGAAAGCGGGCGGCAGGGTTCTTAAAGTAGTGTATCGAATCGGCGTGGAAGCCGTCAGAGGCTAGGGAAACAATTCTGCCGGCTTTGGGAACTCTGGCGGCGAGCCCCACAGAATTGCGGGGCGGAGAACCGCCAGAGCCATTTTGAGCGCTGTTAAGAAAAGCTGAAAGCTGAAAGCTAATGCGTTGCCGCCTGCAGCACCTGCGACGCCAGTGAGCAAAGCCCCTGCCGAAACAGCTCCCGCACCGCATCGCCGCTCCAGCCGGCAGCCTGTGGTCCGCCGTGCTCTCTTAGCAGCTCCGCCGTCTCGTTTGTCGTGAACCCGGCCACCGCGCGCAACACAAAAATGGCCCGCAGAATCGTAGGCAGGCTTTCCAGCCAGTTCCGCACACGGTCGCGGTCCGGCCCGGCGATCATCCGCTCCAGTTCTTCGCTGGAGACACCGGCCGCATCCAGTTCGTCGTCGCCGATGCAGGTAGCGGCATGCTCCAGGCCTTCAGGAGCGGCCAGGCTCGCCTCATCGCGTTTGGCCAGTGTGTCCAGGGCGGCCGCGCACAGCGCCATGCGACTGCTCTTGCGGGTTTCCGCGTGGTCCTGGGATGACGACAATTCGACATTGGCGACCGCTGTTTCCACCAGGCGGATGCTGTCTTCGCCCTCCCCAACCAGCATCGACGCCATCGAGTACATCCCGGCTGCAATCAGGTCGAACATTTCGTCCAGCCCGTCAAAAGCCCTGACAACTGTGGCTTCGTCTTTTGGCTGGCCGTCCAGCAGGTCATGCACGCGCTCGTTGAACTCCTGGGCGCGTTCGGGTATGGGCTTGGCGGGAATCAGGCTTTCATTCGGTGTGATTGTGTCTTCAGGCATAGAGAGCGCTCCTATCTTGTGGGGACGAAATTCAGGCTGTGGATATTGCACTCACTCAATCATTATCCTCAACGGGGCGGGCCGCGGAGTCAATGACCAGTCAGCCCGAGGCGGACATCACCAGCCCTGAGGCTGATACAACTGGCAGTGGGGCTTCTTCAAGTTCCAGTTTGGGCAATCAACCTGATTGGATGCAGGCCGGAGGCGGAGTGGTGCTGAGTATTCAGGAGCAATTCGGGCAAATCGATATCTATGTCTTCGATCAGATTCTGCGCGGGAACATTGCGCCCGGAATGCGCGTGCTCGACGCCGGATGCGGGTATGGACGCAACCTTGTGCACCTGCTGCGCGAGAGGTGCGAAGTCTTAGCGGTAGACCAGGATGCCGCCGGCGTTGACCATGTGCGCCAGCTTTCCGCCTCCCTGCATACCGGCTTGCCCGCGGAAAACTTCCAGGTCGGGCGGCTTGAGGCGATTCCGTTCGCGGACGAAATTGCGGATGTGGTGATCTGCAATTCCGTGCTGCACTTTTCTCGGGACGAAGAGCATTTTCGGACGATTCTGGCGGAGTTGTGGCGGGTATTGCGGCCGACCGGGATGCTATTTTGCCGGTTGGGTTCGCGGATCGGAATGGACTTCGAGCGCGTCCGGGAAAACATCTTTGTGGTGGGGGATGGGTCCGAGTGGTTTCTGGTGGATGAAGAGATGTTACTGGAGTTGACCGAGGAGATGAATGCCGTGCTGGTGGATCCGCTGAAGACGACTATCGTGCAGGATTACCGGTGCATGACGACCTGGGTGCTAAGAAAACGCAGGAGTTAGCTCAACTGCGCCAGCAATCGAGGCGAATCCGTTGATCCAGCGATCGCCCCGGACACCAATGCGATTGAAAATCCCTTCGCATCGTCCTTCTGTTTTTGCTCCCGGAGGGAGCCGTCGAGAATAGCCCAGTGCAAGCCAAGCGCAGCTCTGGGAAGCCAATGCAATACATTTCAATAGCCCCGTAGGGGCGACCGAATCTACAGATGATTTTCGACGGAGCGAAGCGTACTTCGGCGGAGTCGAAAGCCTGCCCTGAGAGCTTGCGACTTTTTCGATGCTCTTTCGGAAATGGTGTAGGTTTTCCAGAACGATTCGAATTATAGGCAAGACATGTGAGTCGGGTGAGCCAGGACGGAGTGCGGGTTCGCGTGGGCGCCGGGGCGAGCAGTTTCCGCCGTGAAGAGCGGCTTGAACAACTGCTTCAGGAGGCGCGGCAACACGTCGAGCAGTTGCGCGATCAAGTGGACTCGCCGGAGCATGCGGCGCTGTCGGCGCGGCAGCGGGCAGCGCGCAAACGGGCCGCGGCAGAGAAGCAGCAACGGCTGGAGCAAGCCATCGCGCAGTTGCCCGAACTGAAGCAGAAACAAGCCGAGGCGGCGCGCCGTGCCGGCCATGGCAAGCACGGCGAGCAGATCCGCGAGCGACAGCCGCGCGTCAGCACCACCGATGGCGAAGCGCGGGTGATGAAGATGCCCAACGGCGGCTTCAACCCGGCGGTCAATGTGCAACTGGCGACCGATACCGCCAGCCGCGCCATCCTGGGCGTGGAGGTGACGAGCGAAGGCCGCGATAATGCCGGGCTGAGCGAGCCGATGCGGCGCCAGGTCGAACAACGCACCGGCGGCAAAGTCAGCCAGCAACTGATCGACGGCGGTTACATGCGCGCGGAAGACATCGAGCAGGCGCATGGGAAAGGAGTGCAACTGTTCGTGCCGCCCAAGCCCGCCAGGAATGGACAGAATCGAGGCCATGAATTGGAACCTAAGCGTGGAGACAGCGAAGCGGTGCTGGCCTGGAAGCAGCGCATGGGAAGCGAGGAGGGAAAACAAATCTACAAAGAGCGAGCGGCCACCAGCGAAACGGTCAATGCCGACCTTCGAAGTTATCGCGGCCTGAGCCAGTTCACGGTGCGCGGGTTGCAAAAGGCGAAATGCGTAGCGTTGTGGTGCGCGCTGGCCTACAACCTGATGCACTTCGGCCACGCCCTGATGAGCTAAACCGCAAAAGGGCAAAAGAAACCCGTTCCCGGCCCAGCATCGTCCCCCAAAAGCTGCAAATCGCCCGTTAAACCCACCCCGTACAATCCAGCCGACCAATCATAAAATAACTGTCATCCCATCGCAAAACCGACAAACCAATTTAGTCACAAGCTCTCAGGATGACAGGTCTGTGGGTTGGAAACGGAACGACGCGCCGCCTCGGCACGATAAGCTAGAGGTTAGGAGCTAGAAGCTGAAAGTTGACCATGCCTGAATACAAATACTCGACTCTCGCTGTCCATGCTGGGCAATATCCGGACCCTCTTACGGGGGCGGTGAATGTGCCTGTTTACCTTTCATCGACGTTTGAGCTTACCGGCATCGGGTCTGACAAGGGATGGGATTACTCGCGGGCCGGGAACCCTACGCGGGACCGGTTGGAAGAGGCGCTGGCGGCACTTGAAGGCGGCACCAGCGGACACGCGTTTGCCAGCGGAATGGCGTCCATCTATGCGTTGATTGCTACGCTGCACACGGGCGATCACGTGATCTGCTCGCACAATGTATATGGCGGGACGCAGCGGCTGTTCAACCAGATCGTCCGCCATTATGGGATCGAGATCGTGTATGTGGATACCGGCGACCTGGCTGCGGTGGAAGCGGCTATCAAGCCGGCGACGAAGCTCATTCATATTGAGACGCCGACGAATCCCATCATGTCTTTGACGGACATTGCGGCGGTCAGCGCGGTTGCGCATGCGCACGGCGTTGAGGTCAGCGTGGACAACACGTTCATGTCGCCGGTGCTGCAGAGCCCGCTGGCATTGGGCGCGGATATCGTGATGCATTCGACGACCAAGTTTCTTAACGGGCACTCGGATGGGCTGGGCGGTGCGCTGATTGGGTCGAAGCCGGAGCATAAGGATCGTTTTCTCCTGGTGCAAAAAGCGGCGGGAGGCATTCTTTCGCCGTTCGAGTGCTTTCTTGTTTTGCGGGGCATCAAGACGCTGCCGCTGCGGATGAAGGCGCATGAGGAAAATGGGCGAGCTGTGGCGGAGTTCTTGTCGACGCAAACGAAGTTGACGCGGCTTGCGTATCCGGGATTGAAGAGCCATCGGCAGCATGAGTTGGCGGTGCGCCAGCAGAAGGGTTTCGGGTCGATGATGAGCTTCGACTTGGGAACGCGCGAGGCGGCGGGACGGTTCCTGAGCGCGGTGAAGCTGTTCCTGAATGCGGAGTCGCTGGGAGGAGTGGAGTCGCTGGCTTCGCACTCCGCGACAACGACGCATTTTGCTTTGAGTGACGAGGAGCGGGAGCGGTTGGGCATTACACAAGGGCTGGTGAGGATTTCGGTGGGAATCGAGGACAAGGACGATTTGATTGCGGATCTGGAGCAGGCGCTGGCGGCCGTTTGAGGAACCTTTGAGTAAATCGAATCTTTGAATTTGCATTCCCTCGGAGGCTAAAGCCGGCGGAAATTGATTGCAGGATGTACGGGCTGAAGCCCGTACCCTTCACTGAAGCCCGTGCCCTTCACTGGTGTTTGTCTCCTTCTTATTCGACCTTCCTCAATGGCCGACGGTAGCGGGGCCCAGCTTCTTGGGCCGTTTCATCAGGAACGGTAGCGGGATGAGGATCGCGGTCAGCGCCACCATGATCCAGATGACGTCGACATAGGCGAGCAGGCGGGCTTGCAGTTGCGCCATGCCGAAGATCTGTGCTCCTGCTCGGTCCATTGCGTCGGGCATCGCTCCAACCCCGCTCTTCATCAACGCTCCTGCAAGGCCGGATCGCAGCGCATCGAACGGGCCGTTGCCGTTCACTGTGTGCGCGTTGAGCATGGCCAGATGCTTCTGCGTCAGGCGCACAAGCATCGTGGTCACAAAGCTGATGCCGACTGAGCCGCCGAGATTGCGCATCAGCGCGGACATGCCGCTGACCTCGTTGTATTTTTCCTGCGGAACGCCCGCATAGCAGAGGGTATTGATAGGAATAAACAGAAACGGCAGGCCCAGCGCTATGACGACGCGCCAGCTTACGGCCATGCTGAACGGAACGTTGAGATCGAGTCCAGTCATGCGATAGAGGCCGAAGGTGGTGATGGTGAATCCCATGGCTACGAGCCATCTCGGATCGAATCTAGGCGCGAGTGCGCCGGCCACCGGAAAAAGAAACATGAGCGCCAGGCCGCCCGAAGAGACAGCCATGCCGGCCTGCTCGGCGGAGTAGCCCATGATCTCCTGGAGAAATTGCGGGATGAGCACGGTGGACGAGTAGAGCGAGACGCCTACCATGAACATCACGAACATCGTAGTCCCGACGTTGCGCTGGGCGAAGAGACGCAGGTCGAGGATGGGATGTTCGACATGGAGCTGACGCCAGACGAAAATCACCAGGCCGACAGCGGCGATGACACCGCAGGTGGTGATGAAGCGGGAGCTGAACCAGTCGTCTTCCTGTCCCTTGTCGAGCAGAACCTGCAGACAGCCGATGGAGACGACCAGCAGGCCCAGTCCCCAGTAATCGACACCCTCTTTGCGCTTGCGGATTGCGGCGAGATACGGCGGGTCTTCGACAACGCGGTTGGTGAGATAGAGCGACAGAATGCCAACGGGAATGTTGATGAAAAAGATCCAGCGCCAACTGTAGTTGTCGACGATCCATCCGCCGACGGTGGGGCCGAGGACGGGCGCGAGGACTACAGCCATGCCGTAAACAGCGAAGGCCATGCTGCGTTTGGCAGGCGGGAATGTGTCGGCCAGGATGGACTGCTCGCTGGGCTGCAGGCCGCCCCCGGCAGCGCCCTGGAGTACGCGGCAGAGGACCAGCACACCCAAAGTGGGCGCGAGGCCGCACAGCAGCGAGGCCATGGTGAACAGCAGCACACAGGTCATGTAAAAGCGCTTGCGGCCGATGCGGTTGGCGATCCATCCGCTGATGGGCAAGACCACCGCGTTTGCAACGAGGTAGCTGGTGAGCACCCAGGTGGATTCATCGCGGCTGGCGGAGAGCGATCCGCCGATGTGGGGCATGGCCACGTTGGCGATGGAGCTGTCGAGCGCTTCCATGAATGTGGCCAGCGTGACGGTGATGGCGATGACCCAGGGGTTGGCGCGGGGCTTCCAGGTGTCGTGAAACGAGAGTGTGGCTGCTGCTGCCAGAGGACTGCCTTTCGTTGGTGACGCTGGGAAGTGTTGAGTCGGATGTTATCGCTAGGTACAGGGTAATTGATGCGGGTCGGGGCTCAAAGGACACCCGAGCAGCCGCAAGTGGAAACTGCGCTTTGGGGTGTGTCATGCTTGAGGCTTATGGAAATGAACGAGACGGCGCCGGCGCAGAACGGGCGCGGACAAATGCTGCTGGGGATCGATACTTGCGGGCCGATGGGGTCCGTGGCGCTGGGGCGGCTGGTGGAGAGCGCGGTCGAGATTGTTGGGCAGATTGAGCTCGAGGGGGGAAGCTACTCGGCGACGCTGGTGGCGGCTGTGAGGGATTTGCTGGCTCGCGCCGGCGTTGCGTTGAAGGATTTGGGCGCGATTGTTGCGGTGAATGGGCCGGGGAGCTTTACTGGCGTGCGGGTTGGGCTGAGCGCGGTGAAAGGGCTGGCTGAAGCGGCGCGGATTCCGGTGGTCGCTGTGTCGCGGCTGGAGGTGCTGGCGTGGAAGACTGGGGTCGAGTCGGCGGCGCTGGATGCGCATCGGAATGAGGTGTTCCTGCGGCTGGGCGGGGCTGGTGGGCCGGCGAGGGAATTGCTGGCTGGGGTGGATGAGCGGAAGGCGATCGATTTGGCGGACGGGCAGATTGGGGTTTGCGATGAGGCTGCGGGATTGCTGTTGCGATCCGTCTGGCCGGGTGTGGAATTGCTACGGTCTGCGGCGCCGACCGCTGCGGATGCATTGCGGCTTTGCGCGACGCGGGTGGCGGCTGGAGAATTTGTCGACCTGGCGCTGCTAGATGGGCACTACCTGCGGCGCTCCGATGCGGAGATTTTCGGGGATGCGGCAAAGGCGCAGACGGCATGAGCGGCAAGGGGGCTGCGGTCGGGATTCGACGCATGAGCGCTGCAGACCTGGGATCCGTCCGTGAGATAGCAGTGAGGTTGACGGAAGCGCCAAACTGGCCCATCGCGGCCTACGTTGCGGCGATCGATACGGAAAACACGCCGCGAAGGATTGCGCTGGTGGCGGCTGATCCGGGAAACGGCACGCTTGCCGGGTTTCTGGTCGCAAGCATTGTGTCTCCGGAAGCAGAGTTGGAGACGATTGCAGTGGCGGCGGAGGGCCAGCGGCGCGGAGTTGGATCGCGGCTCATGAATGCGCTGCTGGAAGAATTACGGACCGAGCAGGTGCGTGAGCTGATTTTGGAAGTGAGGGCCTCAAACCGCGCTGCTCTGGGGTTCTATCGCGCGTTAGGGTTTGAGGAGAAGGGGCGGCGGCCGCGCTACTACGCTGAACCGGAAGAAGATGCGGTCCTGATGCGCTTGGAGTTGGTTTGAGAGGGAAATCCCGTGGTTGGCGAGAAGTTCACCCCGGATGCCTGTGATTTCGGTCACTGCTCAAAGTGCGGATGTCCCGAAATCCACAGGGTCACGTTACTTTTGCCGTTTTTCTCTCTTGCCGGTTGCATATTGGCAGCGTTATATGTAAATGTTCAGTAAACATCGGAGGTGCTTGATGGTTGAATTACAGGATTCCACGCTGAGCGAAGAGATTGATCGCCTTCACGCCGAACATCATCGCTACGCTCAGAGGTTGGAAGAACTAATTCAAAAGCCCTATCTTTCCGCAGATGAACAGCTCGAAGAAGTGCGGTTGAAGAAATTGAAACTGCACGCGAAGGATCTGATTTTTGCCTTGGAGCGCCGTTTACCGGCGATCGCCTAGGCAGAGCAGATTCAGGGTTTTAGAGGCGACCTGCCGAGCAGATCGCCTTGAGAATTGGTTGACCCGCAGGCCCCCACAACGGTCCCATGCCGGGTGTGCGCCCAAGGCGACAAGCATTGAACCGGCATTCAAGCGAAACCGCCGTATAATCGTTGGGACGATGGTTCGTGACGGTTACATCTACGGTTTCAGCTTGCTGGCGGTGGCGGTGCTGCTGGTGTGGGCTACGGGCAATGTGGCGTGGGGTGTCGCGCCGGTGCTCCTGGCGGCATTTTTTCTGTGGTTCTTCCGCGACCCCCGGCGCACGATACCGGTGGCCCCTGGCCTGATTGTGTCGCCCGGCGACGGACTGGTGACTGAGACGGTCACTATTTCCACTCCTGACGGCCCCCGGCAGCGCATCAGCATCTTCCTCAGCGTTTTCAATGTGCATGTGAACCGTTCGCCGATCGGCGGGGTATTGAGCCGTGTGCACTACCAGAAGGGCCAATATCTGAATGCCATGAACCCGGCTTCGGCGGACCGCAACGAGCAGAACGCGGTGACGGTGAAGGGCGAGGGGTTCGAGGTTACTTTCAAGCAGATCGCCGGACTGCTGGCGCGGCGGATTGTGTTCAACCCGCGCGAGGGCGATTCTGTGGAGCGCGGGCAGAGGGTGGGGCTGATCAAATTCGGGTCTCGGGTCGATGTCGTCTTGCCGGCCGAGGCGACGCTCAAGGTGAAGGTGGGCCAAAAGGTCAAGGGTGGATCGAGCGTTCTGGCGGCTATGCCGGTTGGGGGGAGGCAGTGAACGGGCGAGACCCGGCACTGGCCAAAGCCAAGGCCCAGGCGCGGCTGCGGCGCGGCATGTACCTGCTGCCTTCTGTGTTTACCTGTGGCAACATTGCGGCCGGCTTCTATTCGATCACGGAAACGATCAGGGCGATCAGCGACAGCGGCAATGCCCATACGCACCTGGACTGGGCGGCCATCGCTATCATTTTTGCCATCCCGTTTGACACGCTGGACGGGCGCATTGCCCGCATGACCAACACAACCAGCGAGTTTGGCAAAGAGCTGGATTCGCTGGCCGATGCGATTACGTTTGGTGTCGCGCCCGCGCTGTTGGCGATGATCTGGGGGTTCCATTTCCTGCTGGAGTCGACCAGGCCGGATTTGTTGGCTCATCTCCACCAGGCCGGCGCATTCATCTGTTTTCTGTTTCTGATTGGCGGGGTATCGCGGCTGGCGCGGTTCAATATTTCTCATGACGCGCAACCGAGGAATCCGGGCCGTCCGGGGCGCAAGTATTTTGTGGGAATGCCGATTCCGGCGGCGGCGGGGTTTCTGGCCTCGTCGGTGCATTTGTGCTATGGGTATCCGATTCTGGCGTGGTGGGTCGCGGCACTCTGGCTGGTGCTGGTGGGGCTGAGCGGGTTTCTCATGGTGAGCACCTGGCGGTTCTGGTCGGGCAAAGAGATCAACTTCTCGCGCAGCCACCCCTTCCAACTGCTTTTTTTGTTGGCGATCGTGTTTTACGTCATGCTCCGGTATTCGAATTTCATCTTCTTCGCGATTGGCCTGACGTATATGTTCTCGGGGATCTGGGCTAGAGCGGCATACGGATGGACGCGGCGCCGGCGAAGACGGCCTGACGGGACCGTCGTTGCGAACGCAGTGGATACAGAACCGGATTCGCTGAGACCTTTATAATTCTCCCACTGAAAAAGGAAGACCGTGTACAAGATTGCAATTGCTGGAGCCTCCACCTTATTGGGGCGCGAGTTGAAGGATGCCTTGTCTGAGTCGCCGCTTGCCGCGGCGAACTTTTTGCTGCTGGACGAGGAAGAGGCGCAGGGACAATTGGACCAGGTGGGAGACGAAGTTACATTTGTCCGGGCCATCGATGCGGATTCGTTTGAGCGCGCGGATTTCACGTTTTTTGCGGGAAATGAAGCTCTGACGCGCAAGCATTGGCGGACGGCGTTGCGTGCCGGGTCTACAGTTCTCGACCTGAGCGGCGCGCTGGACCAGGAGACAGGCGTGCTGGTTCGTGCGCCATGGCTCGGCTCCGAAGTGACCACAGTCGACCTGTTTACGCCGGCGGTGGTTCCTGCGCACCCGGCGGCCCTGGCTCTGGCACTGCTGCTGGAGCGTCTGCAACTGGCGGCTCCGCTGCGGTTTGCGGCGGCAACGGTGCTTGAACCTGCCAGCGCATTTGGGCGGGCGGCCATGGACGAACTGCATCAGCAAACGGTCAGCTTGCTGAGCTTTCAAACGCTGCCGCGGGCTATCTATGACGCGCAAGCGGCTTACAACCTGCTGGGCGGCCTGGGCGAGAGCGCAACCATCAATCTGGGCGCGGAAGAAGCGCGGATTCGCCGCCACTATGAGGCGCTTGGGGATGGACGCTGGCCGACTTTGGCATTGCAGGTGATTCAGGCGCCCGTGTTCCATGGGCACGCGTTCACGATTTTCGTGGAACTGGAACGGGCGGTGGATATTTCATCGCTCGAAGAGGTTCTGAGCGGCGATCATGTGGACCTGGTGCTGGAGGATACGGATTCGCCATCGAACCTGGCGGCTACGGGGCAGAATGACGTGCTGGTGCGGCTGAAGCCGGAGAGGGATGGGCGGAATCCGAACCAGGCCTCGCGTGTTTGGCTGTGGGCCGCTTCGGATAATCTGCGGCTGCATGCGCAGAATGCGGTGGAGTGCGCGCTGGATTTGCGGAGGCTTAGGCCGGCGGGGACGGTGCAGTAAGAAAGCCAGCGAAAGTAAGACAGATTCGCTCATCTTACTTGTGCTAATATGTAAGCCATGGGGCAGGCATACGCAAAATTTAGCAGCAAGGGGCAGTTGGTGATCCCCGCAGTCTTTCGTGAATCACTGGGAATTGAGCCGGGGACACGGGTTGCGATCCGCCAGGAGGGCACATGTCTGATTCTGGAGCCGGAAACGTTAGTCGCCAAACTTCGCAAGATTCGTGAACTGCGCGGACTCACAGCGGGCGGGCCTTCGATGACGGATGAGCTGCTTGAGGATCGGCGACGCGAACGCCAGGCAGAGCTTGCCAAGGATGGCTGGTAAGGATTTCGAGTGACTTTCTTCATTCTGGATTCATCGGCGGTGCTGCGTTACATAGACGACGAAGCGGGCGCTGACCGAATGGGCGAGATCTTTATTGATTGCGTCCAAGGGCAAAGCGAAATGCGCATTTCTGCCCTGCAATGGGGCGAGATTGCGGGGAAACTTCGCAAGCGGCTTGGTCTAATACAAGCGACACGTGCTCTGGATAGTCTTATTCCGCAAGAGTTGCAGATCATTCCAGCCACAGGCGAGCGTGCGATTCGAGCATCTGCCCTGCGGCTCGAACGTAAAATCCCGTATGTAGATGGTTTTGCTCTCGATCTGGCGATGGACTCCGTCGACCACATCCTTGTAACTGCAGACTATGACTTCAAGGCCGTTTCAGATTTGGCGCGCATTGAATTTCTTCCCGTGAAATAGAAGCGATTACGAATTGGTGTTCAAGATCCGCCGCAGCGGAGCCACGCTTGCTCGATGTAGCTGTCGGTCATGCCGGCGATGTAATCGGCTACTGTTCGCGCTAAGCCTTGGGTGGGGATTTGTGCCTGGTGGTCTGGTGGCAACTGGTCGGGGTCGGCGATTAATGCGGCGAAGAAACCTTGTACAACATCGGTCGCGTGGGCGTGCGCTTCTTCCATGCCCGCTGAGTTGTATAGATTGTCGTAAAGGAATTGCTTGGCATGGGCGCGGTCGGCTTCAACCTCTGGACTGAGCGCGGCGATGCGGCTGGGAGCGCGGCGGATGTCTTCGAGGTCCGTTGCGCCCAATGCATCGACGCGGGCGCGGACTTCATTCAACAAATCCGTGACCAGCAGATTGAGGATGCGCTTGAGGGTCTCATTCACGGCTAGCTTCTGCGCTGCGGATGGATATTGGCCGACGACGATGTCGTGGAAGCGGCGAAACAGCGGCACGCCTTCGCGAACCTGGACCAGCGTGAGGATGCCGGAGTCGAAGCCGTCGTCGAGATCGGCGGTGAGATACGCGATTTCGTCGGCCAGGTCGATGAGCTGGGCTTCAAGCGGCGGGAACTGGTCAAGGAAATATTCGGCGAGCTCAGGGTGACTGGCGGCGGAGTAGTCGTGGGAGTGTTTGACGATCCCTTCGCGGACGGCCAGTGTCAGGTTGAGGCCGCGGAAGGCTGCGTAGCGCTCCTCAAACCAGGTGACGATGCGCAGCGCGTGGAGGTTGTGGTCGAAGTGCAGGCCGTGGGACTTCATGCATTCATCAAGAGCTTTTTCGCCGGCGTGGCCGAAGGGAGGATGACCGATGTCGTGGACGAGGGCGAGGGCCTCAGCCAGTTCTGAATTCAGGCCTGAGGCGCCTGCCAGGGTCCGGGCAATCTGGGAGACTTCAAGCGTGTGGGTGAGGCGGCTGCGGAAGTGGTCTGAAGTGGTTTCCGCAGGCAGGCGTGTGAAGACCTGGGTCTTGCCTGCGAGACGCCGAAAGGCGCGTGAGTGCAGGATGCGGGCGGCATCGCGGGCAAAGGGTGTGCGGTAGGGATGGGGTGGTTCTTCGTGCACTCGACGAATGAGAGGATCGTCATAGTCGCCGCGGACGGCAATCCCTTCGGGGAGTCGGACTAGCGAAGTGATTTTGGTTGCCGTCATTGTTGAGTTCTTGAGTTGAGGGTTGAGAGGTTAACACCTTGACTAAGACTATTTAAGATTTGTGGTTTCCCGGTCTCAAAATCGGGATCCTTCGACAAGCTCAGGACAGGCTCCAGGGCACCCAGACTCGTTGGCGACATTGCGAGTTCACTCAGCCTCGGTACTAGTTATACCGTAGTTGGAGATGAAATCGTTGATACGTGTTTCGAATCACCTTGGATCATGGGACGCAGTGATATAAAGTTTCCCATACGGCACGGATTGGACAACGGCAATCCAGCGGTAGTACCATCCAGCCGGATTTTCGAAGCGGAGTGCGCGGGGACGAAAGCACGCGCCGGCCCGCGACAATTCACCTCAGGACCGGAGGCAGCATGAGACCTTTTCAGAGATTTGCGTTGGGTATGTTGGCGCTGGGCGTTGCGATCACCACGGGATGTGGCGCGCGGCACTCGGATAAAGAGGTTTTCTACCTGATTTCAGCAAACACGGCATTGCCTTACTGGCAGAGCGCGGCGGCGGGATTCAAGTCGGCCGCGGCGCAGTACAAGGTAACAGCCAGGGTGGTTGGACCGGAGGGCTACGATGCACAGGGCGAACTGGCTGAGTTGCAAAAGGCGACAGCCGCCAAGCCCTCGGGCATTCTGATTTCAGTGGCTGACGTATCGGTGATACAGCCCGGAATCGATGCCGCGGTGGCTGCGGGGATCCCAGTGATTACGGTAGATTCGGATGCGGCGGGCAGCCACAGGATGTACTTTATCGGGACCAACAACCTCGCCGCCGGCCAGATGGGCGGCAAGCGGATCATTGAGAAACTGGGCGGCAAGGGCAATGTGGTGTTCTTCACCTTTTCAGGGCAGCCCAACACCGAAGAGCGCTTGAAGGGTTTCAAGGATGTGTTCGCCAGCCGGCCGGAGATCAAGATTGCGGACGTGGTGGACATCAAGGGCGATTCGCGCGCGGCCTTCGACAAGACGCAGGAGTTTCTGGCTCTGACCGGGCCGAAGAAGATCGACGCGTTTGTCTGCCTGGAATCGGCCTCCGGGAAGATGGTGTCGGATGCTTTGAAGCGTGCCGGCGGCAGCCATGAATTGCTTGCCTGGGACGTGAATCAGGATACGCTGGACGGCATCAAGGGCGGGACGATCGATGCAACGATCGCGCAGAAGCCCTTCACCATGGGTTACCAGGGGTTGAAAGCGCTGGATGAAGTTTTCCATGCGCCGCCCAAGCAGCTTGGCAAGGATTACAGCGCCGATGCGTTTGCGCCTTACCCGGTGTTTGTGGATACAGGCACGTCTCTGGTTGACCAGAGCAACGTGGATTTGTACATTGCCTCGGCGGCGTCGCAGTCGCAATAAGCACACTGCCGCAAATCTTCAAGAGATTGCGGATCGGTCACGAAGAATAGCAGGGTGTTTGAGAAAGCCTGTGTCTCCATCGGGAGACATGGGCTTTCTTGCTTTTGTGTACTTTATAGAGTACACTTTCCAACAATGGCGAATGAGTGAGCGAAGACAAGACGCTAGCGGTTGCTTTTTACCGCTCGAAGGCAGGCACTGAGCCGGTTCGCGATTGGCTCCATGCCCTGCCCGCTGAAGACCGGAAGGCTCTTGGTCGCGACCTTCGCCTGATCGAGATGGGGTGGCCGATCGGCATGCCTCTTTGCAGGCCTTTCGGCGGTGGACTCTGGGAGGTTCGATGCAGCTTGACGAGCAACAGGATTGCGCGCGTTTTGTTTTGCGTTGCTCAAGGACAGATGGTTCTCTTGCACGGGTTTATCAAAAAGACTCAGCAGACGCCGAAGGCGGAACTCGATCTGGCGCTCAAGAGGCAGAAGGAGGTTGAGCTGTGAAAAGCAATCCGCATATAGGCTCCTCGCTTGATGAATTTCTCAAAGAGGAGGGACTCTACGAGGACGCGACTAATTACGCAGTCAAGCGGGTGCTAGCGTGGCAGGTGGTAAAGGCTATGGATGAGCAGGGGATCAGCAAGGCGGAGATGGCGCGGCGCATGGGAACCAGCCGCGCGCATCTGGATAAGTTGCTGGACCCGTACAATGACAAGGTTCAGCTGGATACAGTGCAACGAGCCGCGACAGCAGTTGGGCGCCGCATTCGGCTGGTTCTGGTATAGCAACTACCCTACGTTGGTTTGGATCGGAGGTCTCCCAGGTCTCAAACGCGAGACCTGGGGCACCCAGATTTGTGGCGGACTGGCGGCTATTCCGGCTTGGGTTGGCCGGTAGCGCTGTCTTGCTTGGCTAGCTTTACGCGGGCGCCTTCGAGCTTGTGCTGAACCTTGGCCACATCGCCCGGGTCGATGTCCGCGGGGGCTGACTTGGCGTACTCGGCGAGGGAAAGCTCCCATTGCGCGGCGGCCAGGCGAATGCGGCCCGTTTTCTCGTAAAGCTCTCCGAGATGATCGTGGACGGCGGGATCGGTCTGGTCGCGCTCAACAGCCTGGCGCAGGTTTTCTTCGGCCTCTTCGTATTGCCCGAGCTTGAAGTACGCCCAGCCCAGCGAATCGAGATACGCTCCATTCATGGGGTCGATGTCAACGGCTTTGCGGATGAGCTTGAGGGCTTCAGGCAGGCGCATTCCCTTGTCTGCCAGCATGTACCCGAGGTAATTGAGCGTCATGGCGTTGTTGGGATCGAGGTCAAGAGCCTGGCGGAAGAACTGCTCGGCCGGCTCAAGATGCTTTTGCCGCTCGGCCAGCGCGCCCTTGAGGAAGAGCAGATAGGTCTTGTCGTCGGTCTTGGTGGAGAGCGGGGTAGCCTTGGTGTAGGCGTCCTCAGCTTCTTTCCAGCGGCGCATTTCGGTGTAGAACTGCCCCAGCTTCAGCCAGACCAGGCGATCTTTTTCCGAGTCGCCGAGCAGCGCCTTGGTCATGGTTAGGGCTTCTTCAGTCTTGCCCTGTTCCACCATGGCTCCGGCCAGCATCAGCTTAAGGTCGATGTCATTGGGGTTGGCGTCGACCGCCTTGTGGGCAATTTCGGCCGCGCGGTCGAACTCCTTGGCTTCGCCGTAGGTCTCCACCTGGCCTTCATAGCCGCGCAGGGCAGATTCTCCGCCCATGTCGATCATCTTCTGGTAAGAGTCGATGGCCAGGTCGGTCTTGTTTTCCTCGTGATAGACCGCACCCAGGCGCTCAAGGAAGAAGCTGCGGTTGGTCTTCTCTTCATTGGTGTATGCGCCGTTGGCGTGAGAGGTCAGATCGACCATCTTTTCGTAAGTCTGGGCGGCCTCTTCAAAGCGGCCCAGCACGTCAAGCAGCAGAGCCTCGTTGTAACCGGCTTCCAGCGAAGTGGGGTCCTGCTTGCGGGCTTTCCGGATGGTCGTCAGGGCATCTTCATACTTGCCTTGGCGGCGCTGGATTTCGCCGATGTGGACCAACGCTTCAGTATCTTCGGGATCGGCTTCAGACAGCAGTTTGAACTGCTTGAGGGCTTCGTCGAGCTGGTTGTCGGCAAGCAGGGCCTGTCCCAGTGCGTCCAGGGTGTGGGCATCGGCGGGATCCATGTCGGCGGCACGCTGGTAGGCCGCAATCGCGTCTTTGGGCTGCTTTAACTGGTCGTATGCTCCGCCCAGGGCGACTTCCATCTTGGGGCTGCGGTCGTTCACCGGAACAGCTTCAATCACCTTGGCGGCGTGGGCCACGTCGCCGCTCTCGGCATAAAGGCGAGCCAGATTGAGAATCACTTCTTCCGAATCCGGCTCAATTGCCTGCGCGGTCTTGAACTCGTCTTCAGCCTTTTTGGGTTCGTGCTTGACGGTGTAAAGCTGGCCCAGAACCATGCGGTCTTCGACGTCTTTAGGCTGCAGCTGGACTATCTTTTCAAACTCCGTGATGGCCTGGTCGAGCACATTGCCTGAAGGCGAGGTGGAGGAGACGGCGTTGGAAGCGTCGCTGAGCTGGCGCAGGTAGATGCGCCCCAGCAGCTTGTGCGCTTCAATGTCGTTGGGAGAGTTTTTCAGCAGTCCGCGGGCCGTGACTTCGGCTTCGTGCATATGGCCGGGCATGCGGAAGTAGAGATCGGCCAGGCCGTCATTCAACTGCGGCGAATTCGGGTCGGCGTTGAGGGCATACTTGTACTCATCGATCGCCAACCGAGCGTCATCGGAATTGCCGGTTTCCAGAGCTTCGTCTTCATAGATATTGGCCAGCGCGAGGTGATAGTAGGCCACGGAGCGGTTGGAGGCCGACGCTGCGGCGCCAGCCGGCAAAGCAGGCGAACCGGCTGCAGGCGCGGGGACGGGCATGGCAGGCTTGACTTGAGGGGGCTGGGCTGCGGCGGGCGCGGTCTGGGCAGAGACCGGCAGCAGGACGAGCGAAGCGGCGGCAAACGACAGGGAAGAAAGCGATACAGCGAATTTTCTATTCATCATCCTGGGGATTCCAAGCCTTTCCGAGCTGGCCAGCCGTGTGCGTATCCGTCCCGGACGGCCAACAGGCCAAGCGGCATCCTTTAAGATGCAGCTCCGCCTACTGTAGAGACGATTTTACCTGTCATTTGTCGCAAAGTAACGGCGGAATGCGGGATTTTGTGATCTCGGCGTGGCGGAACGCACACCTAGAGGCACGGTTCTTCGGAGAAACCGGAGCGGGAAGCGCTTATTTGGGGGGCAGATTCTTCGCATGCAGATCGGTAGCCATCTTACGGGTCTCGTAGCTTGCCTTTAGCCAATCCATGAGCAACGAGGTCACATCCACCGAGGGGTCGTTTGGGTCAGACGTTGAAGAATCGACGATACTTGCGAGCTTTAACCTTGTGGTGAGCTCCTTCAATTCCGGCTGCAGCACGGCGAGGATATTGTCGAGGGGAGCCTTTCCCATGAGTTGCTCCATGGCCCGTTCCTGGCTCTCGGCGCCGTACTTCTCCAGCTCCCTGGCCCTGGCCGTGTCATTGGCAGCCTTGACGGCGTTCAATTCAAACCGCCGGTCGGCGAGGATGGCCTCCCACTGGGGCGAGCGATAGAAGGCAAGCACGATGGAACCGCGGTCGAAGGTGCCGACGGCAGGCGCAGCCTGGACGTTGATCGTCTTAGCAGCGGGGACCTGGGCGTCGGCTGCAAGTGCGCCGGCCGCAAGCGATAGCCCGGCAAGGATGAGAGTGGCCCGGACTAAGAGTCTTTTCATGGCACAGCCTCCTTTGCGAGGCAGGGATAAATTGGCGCGCCGCGGAGGTCTGATCCGCGCGGTCGAAGGCAATATAGGCGTTTGCCGGGGCGGGGATTGTGCCACGGGTCACCGAGCGATGTTCATAGGAACGGGCGCTCAGGGTTTGGGCGCGCCCGGCAGCCAACCGTGTTCGCGCAGGGTATTCAACTGGCGGTGAAGGACTTCGGCCTGGCGCTCGAGGCGCTCGAGCTGGCGCTCACCGGGATGGTCCTCAGTGGGGATGGCCGGTTGCAGGGCGAGCGAGCCGGGTTCAGGCCAAAGAGTGGGCTCCGGGTGGGAGCAAGTCTGTTCTTCCAGCCATTGCAAGCGACGGTCGAGGAGTTCGAGCCGGCCTTGCACGTTGCCGGAGAGCTTCCATTCCCAATCGCCGTCAATTGCTGTGAGGGTTGTGACGGACTGGGCGAATCGGCGGAGATAGGTGACGAAGGCGGCCACAAATTGGGCGAAGGGGCGACGGCGGGGCCAGGACTCGGCCAGCAGACGTTCCAAGGATTCTTCGGTATCGTTGTGGGCCAGTCCGGCGGCACGGCGGGCATTGGCGAGCAGGCGCGATGACCTTGAGCGAGTCCGCCAGTTCTCGCTGAGCTGGGCCAGGTAACGGCGATCGGCGGCGAGCGAGGCACGGAGAAATTGCGGTGCGCGGTCCCGCTCGTAGATGGGAAAGAGGAACGCCATGGCGAGCACTGAAATGAGTGCGCCGGCGATGGTGTTTCCGGTCCGGATGAGGGCCAATTGCCAGTCGCCGGAGTAGGGCAGCCAGGCGAGGACGAAAGCCGGGGTCAGGAAGAAGGCGAAGGCTGCATAACTGACCGGCAAAATGGCAAGGGCCAGCAGTGCCAGAGGAAAGAGGGCAGCCGCTGTGGCGAGTTGCGAGTGAAGGGCGGCAGCCAGCAACGCCGCCAGAATGCCGCCTGCGACGGTGCCGCCGATGCGTTCGAGGCCTCGGCGCATGGTTCCGGAGACGTGCGGCTGAAGGACGATGAGGGAAGTCATCAGCAGCCAGTATCCGTGATCGATGTGCTGTGTGAAGATGATGGTCACGTCGAGGCCGCAGACCAGCGCGACGCGGGCGGCATGGCGCAGCAGCAGCGATTTTCCTGTGAAATTGGCCGCCAACTGGTCCAGAACGCGCGTGGGATGCCAGCTCTGTTGCAGTTCGGCCAGGCGGGCGTAGACATGGCCAAAATGTCCGACGGACAAAGAGCGGCCAAGGGACCCGGGGACATTGGGCACCCGCTTGAATGCCGGTTGTCTGCCGAGGCGCAGGACGGCGGCGCTCTCGATCGCGGTGTCGAGCAAGGAAGCGGCTTCGGTGACTTGTGCGAGAAGGAAGCGGGTGGTTGCGTCGGACTGGGCTGCACAGGTTTCCAGATAGCTGGGCAGTCGTTGCATCGCCAGGCGCCTGGTCTGCGCGTCCGCTGCAGACTGTCCACGCCGGATCAGGATGGAGGCGACAAACAGTTCGGCTGCCCGGATGTCTGCGAGGCTCGAGAGGCCGCGGTCGTGGCAGACTGAGCCTTGGGAGCCGGCCTGGGCTTCAAGATGCTCGGCCAGGGCGATGGTGCGGGCGATGAGCAGGTCGGCGTGTTCGAGCAGGACGACGAGGTGATGGCCCTGCGCGGTCTCCGACCGGTGCTCGGCGCGTGTGGAGGCGACGGCTTGCCAACCTTGCTCGACGGCGCGGCGGATGCGGTATTGATGGTGCTTGGCCAGACGATGCCAGAGGGCTGGGCGCTGTTTGGGGCGATCGGCAAGCTCGGTTATCGATCCGAGGAAAGACGCCAGTTCTTCATAACAGGCGGCAACGGCGGCGCGGACCGGGCGGTAGGCGTCCAGCGGCCACAGGAGCAGCGAGAGCGAAGCCGCCCATGCGCCCCCGGCGAGCAACAACAGGCTGCGTGTCATTGCCTCATGCCAGTTGGACGTGGGTGCGCCGATGCCGCAGATGAAGATGACCTGGACCAGAATGCCTGCGGAGGAAAACGGCTGGCCGAGCACGGCAAGATAGCTCCACAGGAAGCAGAAAAGGACGGTTGTGGGCAAAGCCAGATAGAGGCTTGCGCCGGTTATGGAGCCGAGGAAGAGGCCGGCTGCACCGCCGATTGAAAGCGTGGCCAGGCTGGACATGCGCGTGCTGTAGGGGCCGCCGGTGTCGGAGAGGATGGCTTCGAATCCGCCGAGGGAGGCCCAGCCCAGGTTAGGGATGCCGGCCATATCGCCCAGGACGAGCGGGGCGCAGAGAGCGACGGCGGCACGCAGGCCGCGGAGCCAGTCCATCTGGCTGGCTAGCGCCAAGGTGTTGGTGCGCAAACTGGACCAGGGATGTGAGATGGGCGGCATAGGACCGTTTGGCTCTCTTGCAAATCGATGCGGAAGTGTCTGATGCCGGCTAAGACCATGGCTATGCCTAATTTGTCAGGGGAGCGGCCTTGACGGGGCTGGCAACCTGAGCCATTAGTCCGCGAGAAGTCTCCTAAAGGGCACGAATTTCCATGGTCTTGCCGAGCGCCTTGAGTGCCGTGGCGATGCCATCGATTCGCGATGTGTGCCGCAAGTCGATCAGGCGGGTCACCTCCTGCGGAGTCACATTCAGCCGCCGGGCAAGCTCAGCTGGGCGAACTTTTTGTGCGGCCATCTCATTCAAGAGCAGGATCTTCGCGGCGTAGCTGGCGGGCAACTCCACCAGTCGCTGGCTTCGCTTCAGTTTGGAGGGCGCGGGAATTGGTAGGCTGTTCTCAATGTAATAATCCAATACCGATTCCAGAACGTCGGCTGCATGGATCAGGGCATCCTCGATGCTGTCGCCTTGAGTAATTGCCTCGGGAAAATCGGGAAAGGTCACTAGAAAGAACTTCCCGTCGGGTCCGATGTTGGCGGGGTATCGCATGGCGCCTCCTATTTGAGCCCTAGCTGTTTCTTGATTGTCCGCAAGAGCCCGGTGCCGAGCTCCTTTGAATGCATTGGCAAAAACGACGTCTTACCATTCAACATCACCTTCAGGTGGGAGCCTTTTGCGCTCTCAAACTTCGCTCCCGCGCAGCCAGCCATCGCTTGAACTCGCTGCTCTTCATGACCTGCCTCCAATATAAGCAATTTTGCTTATATATTCAATTGGAATCGCGCGGATTCTAACGACACTCAATGCCGGAAATGGCGAATGCCGGTGAAGACCATGGCCAGGCCCAGGCGGTCGGCAGCGGCGATTACTTCCTGGTCCTTTACCGAGCCGCCGGGCTGGATTACCGCGGTGGCGCCGGCCTGGGCTACGGTTTCAAGGCCATCAGGGAAGGGGAAAAAGGCGTCCGAAGCGGCGACACAGCCCGTGAGAGGCAGCACAGCCTTCATCGCGCCAAAGCGGGCGGCATCTACGCGGCTCATCTGGCCTGCGCCCACGCCAAGGGTTTGGCCGTCTTTGGCGTAGACGATGGCATTGGACTTGACGTGCTTTGCGACGCGCCAGGCGAAGAGCAGGCTGCGCAGTTCCTCGGCGGTGGGCGGACGCCAGGTGACGACGTCCAACTCCGACTCGGCGACGCGGCCAGTGTCGGCGTCCTGCATCAGTAATCCTCCAGAAACGTGCTTGACCACGGGGCGCGCTGGAGCGGCGTGGACTTCGACAAGGCGGAGATTCTTCTTGGAGGCGAAGCGTTCGCGAGCTTCCTGAGTGAAGGCGGGGGCGGCGATGGCTTCGACAAAGAGCTTGGCAATCTCGGCAGCAGCCTCGCCATCCACTTCCCGGTTGATGCCGATCACGCCACCAAAAGCGGAGACGGGGTCGGCGGCCAGGGCTTTCTGGTAGGCCTCGAGGACAGTTGCGCCCGTGGCTGCGCCGCACGGATTGGTGTGCTTGACGATAATGACGGCCGGTTCCTCAAACTCCTGGGCCAGTTCCCAGCATGCGTCCAGATCGACGAGGTTGTTGAAGCTGAGTTCTTTGCCCTGGAGTTGGTGAGCGGCGGCTACTCCAAGACCTGTGCCGTCGGAATAGAGAGCGGCACGCTGATGGGGGTTTTCGCCGTAGCGGAGTGACTGCGCAAGCGGGAAGTTGATGCGCAGGGTCGTGGGAAGAGCGGTGGAATCGGGCTCCGCAGGCGCTAAAGGCAAGGGCGCTTCGGCGATGCGATCGAGCGTGTTGGCGATAGCGGTGTCGTAGGCGGCAGTGGTGGCGAAGGCCTGTTTGGCGAGCCGCCAGCGCGTTGAACGCGTCAGCCCACCGCTGTTCGACTTGAGCTCTTCGATCAGCGCGGGATAGTCCGAAACGCGGGTGACGATGGCTACGTCTTCGAAGTTCTTGGCGGCCGAACGGACCATGGACGGGCCGCCGATGTCGATGTTCTCGATGAGATGGCCGAAGGCTACGCCGGGCTGGGCGGCGGTCCTTTCAAAGGCATAGAGATTGACGACGACCATGTCGATTGGCTTGATGTTGTGACCGGCCACGGCTGCTTCGTGCTCAACATTGCCGCGGATGTAGAGCAGGCCGCCATGGACAAGGGGATGCAGCGTCTTGACGCGGCCGTCGAGCATCTCAGGAAAGCCGGTGAGGTCGCTGATGTCCCGGACAGCCAGGCCGGCTTCGCGCAGGGCACGAGCGGTCCCTCCGGTCGAGATAAGCTCGACGCCGAAACTTGCCAGTGCCTGGGCAAACTCAACCAGGCCGGTCTTATCGGTGACGCTTAACAATGCTCTACGGATGGGCTTTGCGGAGGTAACTGATTCGCTCATGAGGTCACTCCTTTTGTGTAAAAGATGCATGAATGGCAGCGCACATTGCGGTATGAGTTTTCGCGCCGTGCAACAGCCAAACTCCAGAGTACAACCAGAATTTGGGCTAAGTGCGCAATTCAGAACGGAATCAAGGTTGGCGCGTTCCGATGCACAGGGGATTGTTTCGGAGTTCACGGAAATGCTTTAGAGTTAGGTATGGGAAGTTATTCCCCCACTCCTCCATCGCGCGAAAACGGACCCGTTCGCGCAGATCACGGCTCTCAGCCAGAGATACTGGCTCCATACGCCGTGATGCCGCCGCCTCAGGTGGTGCGCAAGCCGCGCCCGTCGTGGGCGACCGCGCCGGCGACTTATCTGCTGGTGGGGATCAACTGCGCGGTTTTTCTGGCTATGGTGGCGAACGGGGTGAGCATCGGCACACCCACCACCGGGCAACTGATGCATTGGGGCGCCAACAACGCGGGGTCCGTGCTGATCAATGGTGAGTGGTGGCGGATTGTGACCGCCATGTTTGTGCATGTCGGGATTCTGCACCTGGCCACCAACATGTGGTGCCTTTGGAACCTGGGCCTGCTGGCTGAGCCGTTGATGGGGTCTTTTGGCGTGCTGGCGGTTTACCTGCTTACCGGCGCAGCGGGGAACCTGCTGTCGACGGACATCAACTGGCTTTTGCCGATTCGAGACGGTGGGGTCTTTTTCCCGGCCGGAGCGGGCGCGTCAGGAGCGGTCTTCGGAATCGCTGGAGCATTGATTGTGTTGTTGAAGTCGAACCGGCTGCCGGTGCCTCCCTTGGAATTGAAAAAGCTGCGCAAGTCGGTGATCTATTTTGCGGCGCTGAACCTGGTGCTTGGCTTGGCCATCAGTGGCGGCAACATGTTTCTCCATTCCGGGCTGAATATCGACAACATGGCCCACCTGGGTGGGTTTGCGTGCGGATTGCTGTTCGCGGCTCCCATGGTGCCAAGGCTGGGTTCGCCGCGAAGGGTCTTCAACATGCGGCTCCGCATCGCCGTTGGGATGGTTGTGGGATTGCTTGTGCTGTTTGCGTTCTACATCAACAATGTCCCGCCGCCCGCCGGGCTTGCTCGCTTCCTGAACAGCTGAAGCTTCCTTAAAAGTCTGATCTGTTTACCCAGGCGTTCCGCTTTTGACCGCACGTCTTCTCGGTCTTCACACATACCAATGTGTGATAGCCTACACATGATTGGAGGTGCGGACATGGCAACTAATCTGGCAATTGACGACCGGCTGATTGACGAGGCACGGCGGATCGGCAATCACGCGACCAAGAAGGCCGCTGTCACAGCTGCGCTCAATGAATATATTGCTCGAAGAAAACAGGTTAAGATTCTAGAGCTCAGTGGCTCCATCGAATACGATCCAGCCTACGATTACCGCAAAGTGCGCAAGCTGGACAAGCTGGAAGCCGAACTTTGAAAGTATTGGTCGATACCTGCGCCTGGTCCCTCCTGTTGCGGCGCAGGAGGAAGGCTCCGTTGAGCGAGAATGAGCGGCTCATGATCGCAGCTCTTACCGAAGCCATCCAGGACGGGCGGGTAGCAATCATCGGCCCTATCCGGCAGGAAATCCTATCAGGCATCAAGGAAGCATCTCAATTTGAAAAGCTCAGAAGTGCCCTCGAGCCTTTTCGCGACGAGCAGCTCACCACAGTTCACTATGAAGAAGCTGCGCGTCTCTTCAACCTGTGCCGCGGGCGCGGAGTCGAGTGTGGAGCGACGGACGTTCTGATTTGTGCGGTTGCGGTAAAAATGCGCTGGGCAATACTGACTTCAGATGGTGGCTTGCAACGTTGCATTGAAGCCTTGCGGGCTGCGGGGATCATCCAGTAGGGATTCGTTCAAGCGCGCCGCCTGTGCGAAAATGTTTACAAGAACGCTGAACGTCCCATTCCACCCCATGGAGGAAGACTTGTGAAGCGCCGCGAATTCATAATGCAAGCTGGACTGACCGCAGCAGCCGTTGTATCCACCAGCCAACTGAAGGCATCTCCTAAATCCCCGTCCAACCCCATCGCCCGGCGCACGTTGGGCAAGACCGGCGAACAGCTGTCGATCATAGGGTTTGGCGGCATCGTGGTCATGAACGAAGAGACTGGCGAGGCTGCGAACATTGTTGCCGAAGCTGTAGATCGCGGCATCAACTACTTCGATGTGGCGCCAAGCTACGGCAACGCGCAGGAACGGCTGGGGCCGGCACTGGCTCCCTACCGAAAGAACTGCTTTCTGGCCTGCAAGACCGAAGGCCGCATGAAGGACGATTCGCGCAAGCAGCTTGAGGAGTCTCTACGCCTGCTGAAGACCGATCATGTGGACCTCTACCAATTCCACGCACTGACCAAAATGACCGACCTCGACAAGGTGCTGGGCCCCGGCGGCGCGATGGAGACGATGGAAGCGGCAAAGAAGGAAGGAAAGATTCGCTACATAGGATTTTCAGTCCACTCGGCGGAGACGGCGCTGGCAGCGATGGATCGATACAACTTCGACACGGTGCTGTTTCCGGTGAACTGGGTTCTTTTTACGCAGGCCGGTTTTGGGCCCCAGATTCTGAAGCGGGCGCAGGAAAAGAACATGGGCATTCTGGCGCTGAAGGGCATGGCGAAGACTGTGTGGAGTGGGAGTCAGCGGTTGATTCATCCCGAGCCGAAGTGCTGGTATCAGCCGGCCGCATTTCCCGATGAAGCGTCGCTGGGGCTGCGCTGGACGCTGGGGCATCCGATCACGGCGGCGATTCCGCCTGGGGATGAGCGCTACTTCAGGCTGGCGATGGACGTGGCGCAGAGCTACAAGCCGCTGGAAGCGCATGAAGAGCAGGCTTTGCTGAGCGGCGGACATGGGGTGGAGCCGATATTTCACCTGGGAAACGACGTCTAGCAATCCGTTGACGAAATGGCTGCCGACGGAATAGGTCGCGATGTTACCGCACCGCGGTGGCGGCGAACTTTTTCACCATCGCCAGCAGCAGCTTGCGATCGCTTTCATTCAGATTGGAAGAGTAGCGACGAATCTGGGTGAGGAAGCGCAGTTCTTCGTCGGAAAGCTTTTGCGCGTTGAACTGGTGGCCGAATGAGTCATCCGCGAAGAACTGGGCGATGGGCAGGTCGAGGGCCAGAGCGATTTTGGAGAGCGTGTCCAGCGAGGGCACTGTGTGGCCGTTTTCAACACGAGAAAGATAGCAGCGCAGCAGACCGGTTTTCTTTTCAATATCACCCTGAGACAGGCCCTTTTGCAGCCGGTGAGCGCGAATGGTGGTGCCGATCTTCATGGCGGGGCTTCCTATCTGCTGTCGACCAAAGTTTACTTCCTTGGCAGCAACCAAAAGAGTATTGCCTTAATAGTTAACATGGGAGGCGCAAGAATGCAATAACAATTATGTGTCATGTCCTGGGTTCGGAGTTGTACCCGTCATCGGCCTGATTATGGAGCACTAATGGCCGACCCCGTTCAGCAGGGTTGCGCGGTTTAGAGAGACTTCTTCAGCCAGGCAAGGCCTTCCACTGGATTGTCATTGTAGGGCGCGCAAGGCTCGAATCCCAGCTCCAGATAGAGCCGGTGGGCGGCGGCCATGGACGCCGGCGCGGTGTCGAGATAGACAGCCTTTTGTTGCGCTGCGCCGGCGCGGTCGAGAACGGCCTGCGTGAGGGCACGTCCGAGCTCAAGCCCGCGCGCAACGGGCCGTACCCAGAGGCGCTTCAACTCCCAGGCATCCGGTGAAACCGAGACCAGCACCGTGCGCCAGGCAACGAAACCTGCCGGTTCGCCTTGGACATGAGCCATCAGGCAGCCGCCGCCCTGTTCAATGTAACTGAATGGCAGACGCGCGGCTTCTTGCTCAAGCGATCCAAAACAGAAGCGTGCCGCGCCGGGTTGCGCAATCACGAACCGACCGTATTCGAGCAAAAGCTCGCGTGCCTCGGCGAGAGAGCATTCGGAAGCAGTTGCCGAAACTTCTTCCAGATAGAAGGTCCGGGATCGAGATTCGCGCGGGTCCATATTACGAGTTTACGATCAAGTTACAAGTTTGCAATGGGCCTGCGAATGGCCACGCTCGTAAACCTTAGCAAGGCACGACGCGTCTGACTGAGTACGGGATTGAAATGCCAGGGAGCGCAGATGCGGCTTGCAGCCACGTGTTCATTAGCGGTCGGAATGGTTGTGGCTGGCGGCATCGCGACATGGGCGCAGACTGCGGCTGAGACGACAGCGCGGGCGGTTACTGGCGGCCGGCTCCATGGCGTGGCAAAGAGCGGTAACGTTCCACTGCCCGGCGTGACCGTGACAGCGCAGAACACGCTGACCGGAAAGCGCTATTCAACCACAACCGACATCACAGGCGCCTGGTCGCTGACCATTCCGCAGAATGGGCGCTACGTGATTCGCACGCAGTTTGCGGCCTTCGCGGTTGGATCGCAGGAAGCGCTGTTGAACGCTACGAGCCACGACCAGACCGTGAATTTCGATTTGATGCTGGCTTCGCGTGCGCAAGCGGCGCAGGCGCGCCAGGGAGCGCAAGATGCGACTGGATTGGATTCCGCGGGGGTTCAAGCCATCCGTCAGCTGGCGGCGAGTGGGGCGCAGAGTCTGAGCCTGGTTAGCTCGCTGGCTGCCGATACCGAGACACAAGCCGCTGCGCCAAACGCGGGTGGATCGGCTGGCGTTGCGCTGCCTTCCATTGCGGGCAACTCCGACTTCGGCGGGGATTCCGTGGCCATCACCGGGCAGTCTGGGCAGGTGAGTCCGCTCGCTGGCGTGGATATGGATCGCATTCGCGATGCCATCGAGACGGCGCGCGTTCAGGGAGCCGTGCCGGGAGGGCAGGCGGGCGGCCTTTTTGGTGGAGGCGGAGGCTTTGGTGGAGGCGCAGGCGGCCTGGGCGGCGGTTTCGGCGGTGCAGGATTCGGTGGTGGCGGTGGCGGCTTTGGCGGCGGAGGTCGCGGCAACTTCCGCGGCTTCAATCCCGGCCAACCGCACGGCGCGATTTTTTGGTATGGCAGCAACTCGGCGTTGAATGCGGAGCCATTCTCTCTGCAAGGCCAGCCGCAGGAGCAGCCGGCGTCCGGCAGTAACCGCTTCGGCATCACGTTCATGAGCGCGCCGTACATTCCGAAGCTGACCAAGCCGAGCGGCAAAGACACGATGTTCCTGACGCTTTCCGGCACGCGCAGCTCAAGTCCGCTGGATGAATACGCCACCATTCCTACGGACGCGGAGCGGACAGGCGACTTTTCCGCCGCGGGCCTGGCGCCGATTTACGATCCCACGACGGGACAACAATTCAGTTCCAATGGCGTGGTGAACGTGATGCCGGCGTCGCGCATTACACCGCAGGCAGCGGCGCTGCTGAATTATTTTCCTCAGCCAAATCTTCCCGGCGATGTGCAGAACTATCACCTGCTGACCACCGCGCAGTCCAACACAACGCAAGCCGGCGCGCGCTATCTGCGCAGCCTGGGCCCAAACGCTACGACCTTGGGAGGCTTTGGTGGCCGGGGCGGAGGAGGGGGTGGCGGCGGGCGCAGGAATCAGAATCAGGGTCTGCGGCAAAGCATCAACTTCAATTACAACTGGACCCACTCAGCCCAGGACCAAGTGAACATATTTCCGCAGTTGGGCGGCAAGACCTCGTCGGATTCAAACTCGGTGCAGGCCGGCTACACGGTCGGCTACCACAAGATTACGAACATCTTCAATGTCAGTTGGAATCGCAACAACGCGCAGACAACGAACTTCTTCACCAACGTGAACGACATCGCGACGCAGGTTGGAGTTCTTGGGCCGGGTGGCGTGGCGTTGAATCAGAGTCCGCTCAACTATGGGTTGCCGAATGTAACGCTGAGCAATCTGACCGGAATCAGCCAGCAGCAACCGAGCTTCTCACTATCGCAAACTGTCTCGTTCTCTGAAGTGCTGAGTTGGATTCACGGTAAGCATAACATTCGCTTCGGCGGGGATTATCGCCGCGTGCACCGGGACTTTCTTGGCGGATCGAATGCCACGGGAAGTTTCACATTTACTGGCTTGTTCACCGAGGGCCCCAATGCTACATCAACCAACTTTGGGGTTCCGGCGAGCGGTTCAGCACTTGCGGATGTTTTGTTGGGATTGCCGCAAAGCAGCACCATCAATTCGTCGGTTGCGAAGAGCTACCTGCGTGACAATGTGTGGGATGCCTTCGCGACGGACGATTGGCGCCTGCTGCCGTCTCTCACGCTGCAATATGGCGTTCGATACGAGCTTTACGAGCCATACACAGAGAAGTACGACCACCTTGCCGATGTGGACACGAATCCAGGTTCGCAGTTTACTGGCGTTGCGAATGTGCAAGCCGGTGGCACGGGTCCATTCAGCGGCCCACTGCCGGCGTCGCTGGTATTTCCATTTCATCTGGCCTTTGCGCCGCGGTTGGGCCTGGCGCTTCGATTGCCCAAGCAGACGGTTCTGCGAGCCGCCTTCGGCATGAATTATTCAGTTGGAGAGTATGCGACCTTCGCTACGACCATGGCGCATCAACCGCCGTTTGCGAACGAACAAACCAACGAGGCCGCTCTGAATTCGAACGGCAACGGCCCTCCGCCCTGCATTCAGACTGGCACATGCTTCACGCTGGCACAGGGATTTCCGGCACCGGACTCAATTGGCAACTATGCACTCGAGCCGCACTACCCAATGCCTTATGTGCAGGTATGGAACATCGATGTACAGAAGAGATTGCCGTGGAATGTGGTGATGAACGTTGGCTACAACGGATCGAAGGGAAGTCATCTGGACATTACCAGTGCCCCGCGAGCCACGCCGGCTAATTCGTTGACGAACCCTACGAACCAGGTATTCACCTTCGACCAGGCGGTGGCTTTTTCCAAGCTGAGTGCAGGCACTTTGCGCGTGAACAAGCAGCTCACCGGCGGAATCGCGCTGGGAGCCAACTACCAGTATTCGCATTCCATTGACGATGCCGGCTCCGTGGGCGGAACAGCGCAGCGGGTGGCGCAGAACTGGCAGGACCTGGATGCGGAAGAAGGTAACTCGAGCTTCGACATCCGCCACCAGGTTAGTGGAAACTATCTCTACGAGTTACCCTTCGGAAAAGACAAGTACTGGGTTACCACCGGCACAGCATCGCACATACTTGAGGGGTTCTCGGTTTCCGGTACATTCAGCTTTGCCACTGGTGCGTGGCTTACACCGAGTTATCAAGCGTCCGTGGCGAACGTTGCGTGCGGCACAGCTAACTCGGGTCGTCCGGATCGTGTGCCAGGGGTTTCGCTGACCGCAGGCGGAGGCTCACGGGATCGGTGGTTCAACCCCGCGGCATTTACTGAGCCTGGCTCTGTAGCAGGCTATCCCTGCGCGGTTTTCGGCACTGCCGCACGCAATTCCATCGAAGGGCCGGGGACAATCACGAACAATATGTCGCTGTCAAAGACAATGCAACTGGGAGATACCCGGAGCATGGAAATCCGTGCCACGGCCAGCAATGTTTTCAATACAGTGCAATACTCTGGTGTAGGAACCAGCGTAACATTGCCGACTTTTGGACAGGTAACTTCGGCCGGGCCGACGCGATCGTTCAATTTCACGGCGAGGTTCAGGTTCTAATACAGCGGCGAGTTAGATGGAATTCGCTGAAGGGAATT
>Ga0302320_10002861_pt1 | contig 40373 bp, 36 predicted proteins | sample Bog_T0_3_FD_202130 | JGI IMG/M metagenome (GOLD analysis project Ga0302320, IMG submission 202130) | Peat permafrost microbial communities from Stordalen Mire near Abisko, Sweden - Bog_T0_3 | ecosystem: Environmental > Terrestrial > Soil > Wetlands > Peat | place: Sweden: Abisko, Stordalen Mire... | reverse complement strand
CCGCCGCCGTCATCTTCGACGAAGCTCACGAGCTCGAAGAGGTCGCCTCCAGCTACTTCGGCCTCTCCGTCTCCAACATTCGCTTTGAAGAACTAGCTCGCGACACTGACTCGCTGCTACGCGGCAAGGAAGGCGCCGACAAGCTCCCCGCCATCACCCAGCAGCTTCGCGACCGCGCCCGCATGTTCTTCGCCGGCCTCCCCATGGCCGGCGACGGCCGTCAGCCCTTCGTCGGCCGCGAAGAGTTCCTCGAAACCTCCGGCGACCTCTACATGGCGGTCCGCGCCACCCTCCGCCGCATGGAAGCCGAGATGGAAGCGATGCAGGGCGTCGACGAAGCGCCCGGCCTGCGCAAACGTGTCGCCCGCCTCCGCACCGAACTCGAGTTCCTGCTCGAATCCAACGCCAACAACATGGTCTATTGGATGGAACGGCGCATCCACGGCGGCAGCACAGAAAAGCCTTCCCTGCGCAATGCTGCGCTTCGGCCGCAGTCGCGCAGCACCTTCCTCCAAGCCACGCCCATCGACGTCTCTGAGCTGCTCCACGAACAGCTCTTCGACCAGGTCCCCACCGTCGTGCTCACCTCGGCCACCCTCACCGTCCAGGGCGGCTTCGAGCACATGCGCAAGCGCCTCGGCCTCACCGAAGCCCGCGAGCTGGTTGTCCCCTCGCACTTCAACTACGGCAAGCAGGCCCTGCTCTACCTGCCGCCCAACATGCCCGACCCCCGCGATCCCGACTTCCCCGAAGCCGCCGCCGAGTGCATTCGCCGCGTCCTCCACATTACCCGCGGCCGAGCCTTCTGCCTCTTCACCAGCTACGCGCAGATGCGCGACCTCTACGAGCGCCTGCTGCCCGTCCTCGACTTCCCCCTGCTCCTGCACGGCACCGCCCCGCGCAAAGCCCTGCTCGAAGAGTTTCGCAACACCCCCAACGCCGTCCTCTTCGGGACGTCAAGCTTTTGGCAAGGCGTCGACGTGCAAGGGGAAGCCCTCAGTTGCGTCATCATCGACAAGCTGCCCTTCGCCGTGCCTAGCGACCCGGTCGTCTCCGCGCGCATGAAGGCTATCGAAGAAGCCGGAGGCAAACCCTTCTTCGACTATCAGGTCCCGGCCGCCGTCCTCACCCTCAAGCAAGGTTTCGGCCGCCTTATTCGATCGCTCGAAGACCGCGGCGTCCTCGTCCTCCTCGACCCGCGCGTCAAGCGCCAGCGCTACGGACAAACCTTCCTCGCCAGCCTGCCCCCCTACCGCGTCACCCAGACCATCACCGACGTCGACGCCTTCTTCGCCGCCGATTCGGATCCAGTCCTCTAAGTCTCCCCCACGAATCTGTCGTCCTGAGCAACTCGACTTGCCGGGCAAGTTCCATCCGAAATGAGCGCCGTGCGGGCAACTGCGCAAACGCTCCGTGCCCCACCCTTCCGCGCTTCTTGCGGAAGGGTGGGAAACCTCGGATCTCAGCCAACTGCGTTCATCCGGAGCGACCGGAGCGCAGCGAAGGGAGCCGAAGGACCCGCAGTTGCTACTCTGTTTGCCTGCCACCGGCCGGGTTCCCCATGTCTCGATCTAAGGAGACCTGAGAAACCCCCATCGACGGCAGGCCACGCCACACTCACCCGCCCCTCTGCTAAGATTTTCGCCATGAAATCCTTCCTGTTTCGAGCCCTCTGCGCGCTGCTCCTGCTGCCCAACCTCGCAACCGCCGTCGCTCAGGAAGTCATCTGGTTGCACCCCGGTAGCTCGCCCACCGCGGCCGCCTACCCCGAGAAGCAGTACTTCTCCAAGGCCTGGAATACTGAAATCGTCACCAATGTGACCAAACCGTCGCTGACGGTTTACAAACCATCCCCCGAAACGAAAAACGGAACCGCTATCGTCATCTGTCCCGGCGGCGGTTTCATGGCCCTCTCCATCAACAGCGAGGGCATCGACGTGGCCAAGTATCTGGCCGCTCGCGGCATCACCGCGTTCGTGCTGAAGTACCGTCTCGCCCACTCCGGCGACGATGCCGCCCAGGAGTTCGAAGCTCTTTTCAACGACAAGCAGAAGTTCGCGGCGGTGGTCGGGCCCGTCATTCCCCAGTCCATCGCCGACGGTCTCGATGCCGTGGCCTATGTACGCAGCCATGCTTCCGAGTTCGGCGTCCAGCCGGACCGCGTGGGCATCGTCGGTTTCTCCGCCGGCGGCACGGTCACAGCAGGTGTCGCTCTCCAGTACACGCAGGCCAGCCGTCCCGCCTTTGTTGCTCCCATTTACGCCGCCGCTTCCGGCTTCAAAGAGGCGCCCGTTCCCGCCGACGCGCCGCCCCTGTTCATCGCTGCCGCCACGGACGACAGCCTCGGCCTAGCCCCCGACAGCATCCTCCTCTATCAGAAGTGGACCGCCGCGCAAAAGTCCGCCGAACTCCACATGTACGCCAAGGGTGGTCACGGCTTCGGAATGCACTCTCCCTTCGAGCCCACCGCCCACTGGATCGACCGCTTCGCCGACTGGCTTGACCTGGAAGGCTTCCTGAAAAAATAGCGAGCAGCGAGCGTTCTGAGTTGCGCATGCGCAACTCAGAAACTGTCATCCCCAGCGGAGCGCAGCCACGTCGAGGGATCTGTGGTTATTCTTCCCCGAACTTGACAAGCGTCACACTACAATCGAAGCGATGGACATCGGATCCCACGACGCACTTCTCGTCATCGACGCACAAAACGACTTCTTCCCTGGCGGGGCACTGGCCGTTGCGGACGGAGACGCGGTCCTTGAACCCATCCACAAAATCGCAAAACACTTCCAGCACATCATCCTCACACAGGACTGGCACAGCCCCCAGCACTCGTCCTTCGCCTCCGCGCATCCGGGCAAGCAGCCTTTCGAGCAGATCGAGTTGAGCTACGGCCCGCAGACGCTGTGGCCGGAGCATTGCGTGCAAGGAACCCGGGGTGCGGAGTTTCATCCGAATTTGAGCCTGCCCCAGGCCGAACTCATCTTGCGCAAAGGCTTTTGCCCGGACGTCGACTCCTACTCCGCCTTCTTCGAAAACGATCGCTCCACCCCCACCGGCCTCGCCGGCTATCTGCGCGAGCGCGGCTTCACCCGCGTCTTTCTCGCCGGCTTGGCGTACGATTTCTGCGTCGGCTACTCGGCGCTCGATGCCCGCCGCCTTGGCTTCGAAGCCATCGTCCTGCGAGACGCATGTCGCGCCATCGATCTCCACGGATCGGTGCAAGCCATTGAAGCGTCGTTTGATCGTGCGGGAGTCAGCTTGATGGATTCCAGCGAACTGTCCCTTGAGCCCGGTACTCCCGCGTAGAATCGCAGCAGGCGTTGCGTTTGCGCCATCCCTCTTATGTCCCGCAACTTCTACATTCTGGCCGCCACCCTGGGTGTCTTTGCCCTGGTCTCGGTGGGCATGTCCCTGGTGCCGTCCAGCTTCCAGCCGGGCTTGCCGGCCAACGGATCGCTGTGGCGTACCGTGTCCATGTTTCTGCTGCTTTTCGGGCTGGGGGCCGCGTTAGTTGGGGTCATGAGCCACCTGTTCGAGCAGGTGGACCGGCGCAGCGAGCAGGCGCGCCAGGCCGAGCGCAAACGGCGCCGCGAAGGCCGCTTGTAAAACTTTTGGTTTCGTAGCCTGAATCGCCCCAAGACCCGCTTAAACCCGCAATCAGACCCAAGCGCCTAAAATAGAAGCAGGGACACTTCCCCGCAGGATCGAGCAGACGCCGATGTATGAAGTCACCGTGGAGGCCGGGTTCTCCTCAGGCCACTACCTACGCAACTACAAGGGCAAGTGTGAAAACCCGCACGGCCACAACTACAAAGTCCAGGTCACCCTTGCCGGAGCTAGGTTGGACGAAGCCGGCCTGCTGCTCGACTTCAAGCTGCTGAAGCACGTGATGCGCCCGGTGATCGACCGCCTCGACCACCAGATGCTCAACGACCTGGAGCCTTTCACGGTGCTCAATCCCTCCGCGGAAAACCTGGCCAAGTACTTCTACGACCAGACGCGGGAGCAGTTGGCCGAGATGACTGCCGGCCGCGTCCACGTGAAGGATTGCACCATCTGGGAGACCGACACCACCACGGCCACGTACTACGAGTAGGGCCGCAACGTAAGCGCGCGTCAGTTCATCTGGCTGGATTTGGATTTCAGGTAGTTGTCGAACGGAATCTCGAAATAAAACAGCTCCTTTCCGTCCGCATCGCGCAGCTTGTGCAAGTGCAGCTTGGCGCCTTGCAGCGGATGCGCCAGTTCCGACACATCGTAGAAAAGAAATCCGGCGCGCGTGGTGTGCGGCTCAACCACCAGGGCCTGGTACTCGAAGGTATCGAAATCGGCCTCGATCTCCTTGTTGCTGGCCTTCGGCTTCAGTTTGATGGCCGGAATGGGCCCGGGCATGGGAATCTTGGCGCCCTGACGCTCCTTCATGGTCATGAGCCGTTCCACATCTTCCGGCTCGGCGGCCTGAATCTTGTCTCCCTTCGCGGTCAGGAACAGGATTCGCGCGTCGCGCAAGCTGATGGGGCGGTCGCCGTTATTCGTCACAATCAGTCGCACTGGCATCACCCCGTGGGCCAGGTAATCCACATTGAACAGAGACTCTTTCACTTTGGTGTCGTACGGCTCGGCCGCGATGGCCACCTTTTCCTCATCGTGCACTTCCACGGCGGCAAAGGTGGTAGCCGGCTGCACCGCGGGCGGAGAATGATCGCTCCCCAAGGCTGGCAGCGCCAGTCCGAGCAGCAGGAGCGGAATCGCCCGCAAAGTCCTCATCGAGCTCGACTGTATCATCTTAGAGTTAGACCGCGGCTGGGGAAATTCCGTCACGCATGATTCTGTTTTTCTACAACCTGGCGCTGCTGGCCGCTCTCATCCTGGGCGCGCCCTGGTGGCTGTTCCAGCTCGCCACCACGCAGAAATATCGCGAAGGATTGATCCAGCGCCTTGGCTCCGTTCCGATCCTGGAAGGACGCAACGGCCGCCCCCTCATCTGGATTCATGCTGTCTCCGTGGGAGAAGTGCTCGCTGCCAGCAGGTTGGTTCAGAAGCTTGACGCGGCGTTGCCCAACTACTTTGTAGTCGTCTCCACGACCACGCGCACCGGGCAGGCGCTAGCCCAGCAGCGTTTCGGCAACGGCCGCGTCTTCTACTGCCCACTCGATCTGCACTGGGCGGTCCGCGCCTATCTCCGCGCCCTTCAACCGAGCATGTTGGTCCTTGCAGAAACCGAGTTCTGGCCTAACCTGCTCAACGGCTGCTTTCGCCGCGGCATTCCCGTGGCTGTGGTGAATGCCCGTGTCTCCGACCGTTCCTGGCCCCGCTATCGCCGCCTGCGCTGGCTTTGGCAGCCGCTCTTGAGCCGGCTGGAGCGGGTGCTGGCCCAGAGCCAGACCGACGCGGACCGGCTCAAGGCGATTGGCTGCCGCGCTGAAAAGGTTTCTGTTGCCGGAAACTTGAAATTCGACGTGCGGGTCGCTGCGGAGACGGATGCGACACGGGTTTTGAGGAAGCTATCGAGCGGGTTCCGCGTGGTCGTGGCCGGCAGCACACTCGAGGGCGAGGAAGCGGCCTTGCTCGAAGCCTGGCCGAAGCTGCTCCAGGCCGATTCAGATCTGATCCTTGTGCTCGGTCCCCGTCATCCAGAGCGCTTCGCCGCCGTGGCGACCCTCCTGAAGGGAAGTGGATTTACCTGGGTTCGGCGATCCGATTGGCCGTCTCAAGCTGGATCTTCCATTCCAGCGCTTCCCGCCGGCTGTGTTGTCCTGCTCGACACCATCGGCGAACTCGCGTCTCTCTATTCGCTGGCCGCAATCGCCTTTGTCGGCGGCAGCCTTGTTCCGGCCGGAGGTCACAACCCGCTCGAACCGGCGCAGTTCGGCATTCCCATCGTCATGGGTCCGCACTATGCCAATTTCCGCTCGATCGTCGACGACCTGCGCCTCCAGGACGCCCTGTCGATCGCAACCAGGGACGAGCTTGCCGTCTGCATGACCCGCTTCCTGACCGATGCGGCGGCTGCCGCAGCCACCGGCATGCGTGCCCGGCATGTCTTCGAGGCGCAAGCAGGCGCCACGGCCCATTGCGTGGCCGCACTCGTGCAAACCCTGCGCCGAAAAACAAGAGAGTGGACGCCCCCGGAAGCCCCAACATGCAGCGCAAACCTCAAGAACCAACCCGGGGAGCCGATGGGGACATTGACCGGCGGGGATCCGGCTGACCGCAACCAAATTCAATGAGCAAAACCCAGTGAGGAAATCCTGACTGTTTCGCGCCATCTCCGCCTCTTGCTGCTGCCCCTGGTGCCGTTTTACCGGATGGCTGCCGCTTTGCAGGCGCTGGTCCGGAGTTCCGGGCCCGAGCCGGAGCGCAGGCTGCAATGGCCGGTGGTGAGCATCGGCAACCTGTCCACAGGCGGCATGGGCAAGACGCCCCTCACCGTGACGCTGGCACGCGAACTCACCGCGCGCGGGTTCCTGGTGGACGTGCTTTCGCGTGGCTACGGGCGTCAGGACCGCGCTCCGGCCAAGGTGCGCCCCGACGGAACTGCGGCGCAGTTCGGCGACGAACCCCTCTTGATTGCGCAGGAGGCTGAGGTTCTCGTCTACGTGGCGCCGGAGCGGTTTGAAGCCGGCAAGCTGGCCGAGAGCGAAGCCGAAGATGCACTGCGCAGCTTTGCAACAGAACAAGGCGCCCAAGCCAACCCGGCCGGTCATGCATTGCAGTTGCGGGACTTCGATTTGGGAGAGCCCAGTCGCGATGTTCTCGATCCACTCTCTGATCCGCTCCTCCCGGTTCATCTGCTCGACGATGGCTTTCAGCACCGCCAACTGGCACGCACTGTCAATATTCTGCTTCTCAACCAGGACGACTGGGACGATCGCCTCCTCCCCGCCGGCAATCTGCGGGAACCGCGCGATGCGGCACGCCGCGCAGACGTGATTGCTGTGCCCGCCAACGAACCGGAATTGGAAGTTGCGCTGCATCTTTGGGGATGGGACGGCCCGCTGTGGCGCCTGCACCGCAAGATGGCGGTTCCGCGCCTGGAGGGAACCGTGGCCGCCTTTTGCGGCATCGCCCGCCCTGCGCAGTTCTTTGCCGGTTTGGAAGCTGAGGGGCTGCAACTCGCCCTGCGCCTGGCATTTGCCGACCATTGCCCCTTTACTCCGGCGCTGGTCAACGAGATGCTGGCTCAGGGAAAGGAGGCGCAGGTCGCTGCCTTCGTCACCACCCGCAAAGACTTCATTCGGCTGGGTCGGCTCGCCTCCCTCTTCCCTGAGTCCATGCCGCTGACAACGGCTTCGCTTACGGTGGAAATTGAAGACCAGGCTGCGGCGATGGACTGGTTGGAGGCTCGCCTCCGCGCATCCGTCTCGCTCCCGCCCCTGTGAGAAAATCAGAGTTTGCACACCCGGTCAAAGTTTCGTCTGCTGGTGGTCCGTCTCGGGGCCATGGGCGACATCTTGCACGCGTTGCCCGCGGTCACGGCGCTGCGGCAGGTCCATCCGGAATGGGTAATCGACTGGGTCATCGAACCCCGCTGGCGTGGGCTGCTGTCCGCTTCCGGCCGCAACGCCGGGGCAACCGATCAGCCCTCCGGCACGCTCAATCCGGCTCAACCGCTTGTCAACGGCCTCCATCTGGCGGCCACCAAAGAGTGGCGCAAAGCTCCGCTGAGCCGGTCGACTCTTGGCGGGGTCAACGCGTTGCGGCAATCGATCGGAAAGGCCAATTACGATGTGGCGCTCGACCTGCAAGGCGCGATACGCTCGGCTGTGGTGGCCAAGATGGCCGGCTGCCGGCGCGTCATCGGCGAGGCAAACCCCAGGGAGACCGCCGCGCGCTGGCTGTTCACAGAACAGGTGGAAACCCGTGGAGCGCATGTGATCGAGCAGGACGTGGAACTGGCCGCAGCCATCGCGGGTGACGATTTGCGCCCCGTTTCTCCCCGGCTGCCCGTGGATGCCGACGCCGAAGCGTGGGCGGACTCCCGGGTGTCCCGCGCGTCCGGCCACACCACGGCCCTGATCAATCCCGGCGCCGGTTGGGGCGCGAAGCGTTGGCCTGTGGAGCGGTATACCGCGGTTGCCCAGCGGTTAATCGAGCAGGGCTTCCGTGTCCTGGTCAATGCCGGCCCCGGCGAAGAGCCCCTCGCCGACACGATCGTGAGATTGGCCCCCGGAGCAGCCGCAATCCATTGCACTCTCGACCAGTTGATTGCCGTCACCCGGCGCATCTCCGTGGCCATCGCTGGCGATACCGGGCCGTTGCACCTGGCCTGCGCCCTGGGTCGCCCCGTCGTCGGCATTTACGGGCCCACGGATCCCAGCCGCAACGGACCCTTCGGTACGCGGTTCAAAGTGCTTCGCAGCCCGCAAAGCCGGCGCGACCACACGCGCCACGAGGCGCCAGAGGCGGGATTGCTGACCATCCAGCCGGACGATGTGCTTGCCGCCGTCGCTGAACTTCTGGCCGAGGAGACTGCCCCATGACCCTGCCCGGCAACACGGCCGCCCAGCCCTCCGATTGGATCGCGGACTGGCAGCGCATCGCCCGCCGCATTCGCGTCCCGCTCGGCTTCCTGACCGCCGTGCTCTACCTGTTTGAACTCTGGCAGCGCGCGCCCCAACCGCTGGCCGTGGCGTGGAGCCTGGCCCTCGTGCTTCCCGGCCTGTGGCTGCGCGGCTACGCTGCGGGGTACGTCAAAAAGAATCGCGAACTCACCCAGACCGGGCCCTACGCGCATACCCGCAATCCCCTTTATTTGGGATCGATGCTGATCGCGGCCGGGTTTGCCGTTGCCCTGCTCAGTTGGCCCGTCGCGTTCGTGTTGGCGCTGGGCTTTGCCGTCATTTATGTACCGGTAATCGCCTCCGAAGAGCGCTTCCTGCGCTCCGCATTTGCCGACTTTGACGCCTATTGCGCCCGCGTTCCGCGGCTCATTCCCCGCCTCACCCCCGCCTCGGTTCCAGGTACCAAGACGGATGCCGGGAGCTTCTCTGTAGCCCTCTATCTCAAGCACCGCGAGTACAATGCAGGAGTGGGAGCGGTGCTGCTTTACCTCAGCCTGCTCTTTCTGCGGCCGGTTCTTGGCGAGCTCGTCCATGGGTTGCGGTAATCATTTCTGCCGCAAAACCAGTCAAACGGTCAGTCGACGAAGGAGTATTCCGCTGAAGGTCAAGACGCGCACGATCCCGATGGCTGTGTGCTGTGCCCTCGCCCTGGCGGGACAGCTTTGTGCCCAGCAATCAGTTTCCCTGGCGCCTCCCCGCCCCGGCTTCAGTTTCCCCCAGAAGCAAACACTGGCATACACCGTGGACTGGCGCGTCTTTCCCGCCGGCACAGCGGTGCTGCACTTTGAGGCGAACGGAACATCGGAGCGTTTATCCGCCAACGCCGACACGATTGGCGCCATTAACCTGCTCTTCCATGTCGGCGATCGCTTTCAATCCACCTTCGATCGCGAGAAAGGCTGTACCTCGGAGTTCGACAAGCAAACCGTGGAAGGACGCCGCCAGATCAATTCCACGCTGAAGCTGGACTACACCCAGAACAAATCCATCCTGGACGAGAAGAACCTGGTCACCGGCCAAACCAAGCATGTGGAGACAGCCATTCCCGGCTGCCTCACCGACCTGCTCACTGGCGTTTATTACGCCGCGTCGCAGCCCATGGAAGTTGGCAAGAGCTTCGTGATCCCGGTTGTGGATGCGCTGCACACCGTGCCCGTGACCATGAAGGTGGAAGGCCGTGAAGAGATCAAGACCACCCTGGGGACCTTCAAGACCCTGCGCGTGCAACCCACCGCCGATGCCGGCGTCGTGAAGAATCGCGGCAACATCTGGATCTGGTACACCGACGACGAGCGCCACCTGCCGGTCCAGATGCGCGCCCGCCTGTTCTGGGGCACCATCACCTTCCGCCTCACAGCCAACGACAACAAATAGGCTCGCTCATTTCCGGCGGGGATTGGTTTCTGTAAAGCCACTGTCATCCTGACGGCGTAGCCGAAGGATTCGCGGTTGCATTTCCACGGTTTGGATTGGGGCACCGGTTCCATGCGAGACTGAGGCTCTCCACTGCACCGTGCCCCATCCATTTCGCAGTTTCATCGCGGAATGGGTGGGAAACCTCGACTCTCAACAAGTCGCGTTCATCCGCCCTCAGCCCAGCAAATCGCCCACAATTCCCGGTGCAGCCTGCAAAGCCGCGTCAATCTGAGCCTGGTCCTTGCCGCCGGCCTCGGCGATCTCGGGTTTCCCACCCCCTGAACCACCCACCAGCTTGGCCACCGCGCCCACCAGCTTGCCCGCCTGGATGCGCTTGGTCAGCCCCGGCGTCACTCCGGCAATCAGTGCCACCTTGCCTTCCGGCTGTGCGGATGCCAGCAGCACCACCCCTTCGCCGAGCTTCTGCTTGAGATTATCGACCAAAGTCCGAAGTTGGCCGCGTTCCAACGAATCGGCCCGTAGCGTGACCAGGCGAACGCCCTTCACATCCACGGCACGGCTGAGCGCCTCGTCCAGGGAGCCGGCGGCCGACTTCATCCGCACCTCTTCCAACTCGCGCCGCAGCCGCTTCAGCTCGTCTTCCTGCTGAATGAGCTTGGCGCGGAACGACTCGGACAGACTGCTCCCGGCGGCCGGCGGAGCCAACTGCGTAGCAATCTGCGAAACCGCAAAATCCTCGCGGAAGGCGTCCAGCGAACCGAAGCCGCTGATCGCCTCCAGCCGCCGCACGCCCGAGGAAACCGACCCCTCGCTCACAATCTTGATCAAGCCAATCTCGCCCGTCGCGCCCGTGTGCGTGCCGCCGCACAGCTCCGTCGAGAAACCATCGGAAAGCTTGACCACCCGCACTTTGTCGCCGTACTTTTCGCCGAACAGCGCCATGGCGTGATACTCGTTCACGGCTACGTCGATGGGCACATCTTCCAGCGTTTCAACCTTGGCGTTGGCGAGAACTTCCTGGTTGACGATGTCCTCGATCTCCTGGAGTTCTTCGTCGGCAACCTGGGCGAAGTGAGAGAAGTCAAAGCGCAGGCGCGTGGGATCGACCGAGGAGCCGGCCTGCTTGACGTGCGTGCCCAGGACCTGGCGCAACGCGGCGTGGAGCAAGTGCGTGCCAGTGTGATTGCGCCTGATGGAGTTGCGACGCTCCCCATCGACAACCGTGCGGACGTGATCACCGACAGCGAGGTTCTGTTTGAGGATGGCCTTGTGGGCGCGGACGCCCTGCACCGGCAAAACGCAGCCGGTAATCTCGGCGACGGTGGAGTTGCCGTCAGGCGAGAGGAACGTGCCGGTGTCACCGGTTTGGCCGCCGGAATCGCCGTAGAAGCTGGTTTGATCGAGCACCACATCCACTTGGTCGCCTGCGTTGGCAGCGGGGACGCCGATGCCGTCTTTGACGATGGCGAGAACTTCGGCGTTGGGGGCGATGAGTTGTTTGTAGCCCAGAAACTCCGTCTTCTTCAGCTCGCGGAAGGCCGGGCTGGCCGACTTCTGGCTGCCGCCCTTCCAACTCGCGCGAGCGCGAGCCTGCTCGGCTTCCTTGGCGCGGTCGAAGCCTTCTTCGTCGAACTTCACACCAGCGTCACGGGCTGCGTCCACCATGAAGTCGAGCGGCAGGCCGAAGGTTTCGTAGAGATGGAAGGCCTTTTCTCCGGCAAGAATTGGGATGAGGGGGTCTGCTTGAACGCGTTCATAAGCCGCGTTCTGGCGAACAAGTTCACCCCAAATTTCCCCTTGTTCCCTCAGTTCTTGCCCATACTCCGAATCTTCATCGCTCGCATCAAGATATTCGCCCTGCTCGATGCTCATTTCGTGACTCCATTTATCACCAATCTCTCGGAAACGCTCAATCAGTTTCCATTGTTCATTTAGCTCGGAAAATTCGCTGTCGAGTCTCTGAGAACCGATCTTCAGCACCCGATCAAATTGCTTCTCCTCGGCACCGATGACTTTGGCGACGCGGGCGGCAGAGTCTTCAAGCTCAGGGTAGGCGCACACCATGAGATCGCGAACGGCATAGACCATCTCGTACAGAAACGGCTGCTCCTGGCCGAGGAGGCGGCCATGACGGATGCCGCGACGAAGGATTTTGCGCAGGACATAGCCGCGGCCCTCGTTGGAAGGGAGTACGCCGTCGTTGATGAGGAAGGTGGCGGCGCGCGCATGGTCGGCGATGATGCGCAGGCTGGCGTTGCCGGTGAGAGCGTCGATTCCCTCAGGGGCTAAAGCCCCTTCATTTTCGGATGAGCCTTTTTCGGCCTGGCCAAAGCCATGCCCTTTTACAAGGCCTGTGAGTTCTGCGGCGCGGACAATCAGCGGCGTAAACAAATCTGTCTCAAAGTTGGACACTTTGCCTTGCAGCACCGCGGCCACACGCTCCAGGCCCATGCCGGTATCGATGGAGGGCTTAGGGAGCGGCGTGAGCTTGTAGGTGGTCGCCTTGGTGGTGGGGTCCGCAATGGCCGCGCGGTCAAACTGCATGAACACCAGGTTCCAGATCTCCAAATAGCGGGCATCGTCCTGGCCAAACGGCAGATCCACGCCCGGCGTCTCGGCGGCCTCCATGCCCATGTCGTAGAAGATCTCCGAGCAAGGCCCGCACGGTCCCGTCTCGCCCATCTGCCAGAAGTTGTCCTTCAGGCCGTACTCCTTAATGCGCTCCTTGGGCACGCCGGCTTCGATCCAATAGCCCTCGGCTTCGTCGTCGCGGGGCACGCCGTTGGCCGGATCGCCTTCAAAGATCGTGACGTAAAGCTTGTCCTTGGGGATGCCGAACCACTCTTCGCTGGTCACCAGCTCCCACGCGAACTGGATCGCGTCCTGCTTGAAATAGTCGCCGAACGAGAAGTTCCCCAGCATCTCGAAGAAGGTGTGGTGGCGGCGGGTAAAACCCACGTTCTCCAGGTCGTTGTGCTTGCCGCCGGCGCGTACGCACTTTTGCGAGGTGGTGGCGCGCGCGTACTCCCGCTTCTCCGCGCCCAGAAACAGGTCTTTGAACTGGTTCATGCCCGCATTGGTAAACAGCAGCGTCGGGTCGTTGGCAGGCACCAGCGACGAAGAGTGCACGCGGCGGTGCCCCTTCGTCTCAAAAAAGCGCAGAAACAGCTCGCGTATCTCGTTTCCGGACTGATATTTCATGGCTTTTCCAGTGTAATTCCAGCCCCTTGAATCGCCTACATCCCGGCGTAACGTAGATTCACGCACGTGCTCCGGCCGTTCTTGCATCCTACTGCCTAGCACGATCCGGAAAGTGCATCGAAAATCTGTCCCAGGGAGAACTGTATGGATAAATTCGCATTGTTAGCGTTGATGCAGGCCAAGGTCGGCAAAGAAAAAGATGTCGAGGACTTCCTCAAGTCGGCTCAGCCTATGGCTGCCCGGGAAAACGGAACCACCACGTGGTACGCGGTCAAGCTCGGTCCGCAGAAGTTCGGCATCTTTGACACGTTTCAAAACGAGCAAGGGCGCGACGCACACCTGACCGGTCAAATTGCCAAGGCACTCTTTGCCAAGGCCGAAGATCTCTTCGCCAAACCTCCGCAAGTGGAGCGGCTGGAGATTCTGGCAGCCAAAGCCCCGCAAGCCTGACCTTCGGGTTCAGTCCACTGCCAGCCCCGGTTCGCCCTCGTCCAGATTTTCGAGCGCGGCGAGGGCGTCCTCCGGCACGTCCCATTGGCGGAGGATCCTGTAGATCGTGCCAGTTGAAAACCCGGCCGTTACCAGGCGGCGCATCACGCGCGCCGTTTCTTTGGGATTCTCCGGCTTGCGGATTCGCTTCCGTTCCAGGTGCTGGCGCGCCAACGCTTCCTCGTTGGTCTGGCCGTAGCGCGCTTCGAGACTCTCTGCGATCAAATCGGCGTGGACGCCTTTTTGTTGCAGATCCTGACGGACGCGGCGCACCCCCAGCTTGTCGTTTTCCTGGCGCAGGCGGGCATAGGTTTCGGCGAAGGCCGCGTCATTCAAGTAGCCGTAGTCGTGCAGGCGGACGAGGACGGCGTTGATGACCGCTTGGCCGTGCTCACCCGGCTCGACGCGCTTCTCCATCAGCCGGCGCAGGCTGGCCTCGGTGCGCATCTGGCGGCCGAGCGTTCGGGTGGCGTACTCAAAAAGCCCGGCTTCGTTGAGGAAGGGGCGGGGTTTCTTCGACCTGGATGCAAATGTCATCGCGATCCGTCAGATGGAAGCCCGGGTGTATTGAAGGGACTGCGGGTCGCCCAGCCGTTCGATGGTGAGGGATTTGGCTTGAACGCCGATGGTGACAAATTCGCCGGAGCCCTCATACAAGCCGGACAGCACCAGCTCTATGCCAGTCGCGGAGTCGAGCGAGACGGGGATGGTGCCTTCCGGCCCACAGTCCGCCGGGTCGGCGTCCGAAGCCTCGCAGCGGAAGGAGCCTTCCAGAAGCCAGCTCGGCAGTTGGGGCGAGTCGACCGTAAGCTGGGCGCCGTCCAGCACCAGTCGAATCTCCTGGCGGAGATAGTTCGATTGGCTTTGACCCTTTTTCGTCTCTGCCCGCACAGCCCGAAGGCGAATCGAGACCCGCTCCCCGTCCTGCTCAATCGATTCCAAAAGGCTGTCGTGAATTTCATAGAATTTCGGCATTCTCTGTTCCCCTCTGTACGAAATCGATTGGATCGTTGGTCCCTTGGCCTGCTTCCGGTCAGACAGCCAGATTCGCCCGGTGCCGATCAATGAGCCGCCGCCGTCCATTGATCCACCCAGTCGTTCACCGTCTTGTACCAAAGCTGTGAATTCTGCGGCTTCAGCACCCAGTGGCCTTCGTCAGGGAAGTAGAGCATCTTGCTTGGAACCTTGAGGAGTTGCAGCGTGTCGAAAAGCTGGAATCCTTCGCTCACGTCGAGGCGGTAATCGAGTTGGCTATGAATGACCAGCGTGGGGGTCTTGAAGTTCTTCGCGGACATCGACGGCGACCACTTGCGGAAGGGATTCTCGCTGTCCGGCTTGCCGTAGTAGTCCCACGGCTTGCCCTTGAACTCCCAGATGTTGAACCAGTCCTCTTCCGTAGATCCAAAGGCCGATTCGGCGTTGAACATGCCATCGTGGCTCACGATGCACTTGAAGCGGTTGGTATGGCCCAGCACCCAGTTGGCCATATAGCCGCCGTAGCTGGCGCCCAGCGCGCACTCGCAGTTCTTGTCAATGAACGGGAACTTCTTTTCTGCCTCGTCCAGGCCCAGCATCAGGTCGGAAAAGGGCTTGCCGCCCCAGTCGCCGTTGACGCCATCGACGACCGCCTGCCCATAGCCGGTGGAACCGCGCGGGTTGATCATCACCACCACATAGCCATTCGCCGCGAAGAGCTCCGCGTTCCAGCGGTAGCTCCACGAGTCACCCCAGGCGCCTTGCGGCCCGCCGTGGATGAGGAATTTAACCGGGTATTTCTTCGCGGGGTCGAAGGCCGGGGGCTTGATGACAAAGCCTTGCAGCTTGGTCTTGTCGGCGGCGGTGAACCAGAAGGATTCGAGCGGAGCCAGATCGAGTTGGGATAAGAGTGCGTCGTTGAGGTGAGTGATGGACGATTCCTTCTTGAATTCACTCACTGCGCTGGGCAAAGCCCCGCTCCACCCAACTGCTCGAGCGGTACGCCCTACCGCCGACGAATCAAGAGCGACGACTTCACCAGGCGCACCAACGGTCATGCGCGTGGCAATGAGAAACTTCCCGTCCGAGGTGGGAAGCAGCCCAGCGTACTCTCCGGCGTCCGTGAGTTGGAAGGCAGGATCCCATTTGTTCGATGGATGGCCAGCTATTCCTGCCGCGTTGTCATACACAAAGATCCGCTCTTCCCCTTTGTCTCCGCTTGCGAAATAAATCGCGGTCGGCCAAGCAATTCCCCAGGCAAACTCATCCACCGAGTTGTCGAACTTCGGCAGCAAATCCTTGCTCGCTTTCGCGGCGCGGTCATACACGAATAGCCGGAACTTGTCGGCCTCGTAACCGGCCCGGGCTTCCGAGCGCCACGCTAAGTACTTGCCGTCCGGCGAATAGGCGGGGTTGAAGTTCCCGCCGGCGGAACTGCTCACCACTGCGGGCTTTGCTTCGGGATTCGTCAGATCGAGGGTGAGGATCTTCGCGCTGATGCTGGTGGCCGGCTCGGGGTCGAGGTTCTCGGTAAACGCCAGTTCCTTGGAGTCGGGCGAGATGGCAAACCCGCCGCCACCCTCCAGAGAAAACGGCGGAATATCGTGGGGATCGTTCGGCGTCAGGTCTCGTATTCCTCCACCCTCGACCAAAACACTAAACAGGTGCGACCTCTTTTCTCCGGTGAAGTGATTCCAATGTCGATAGAGCAAGTGCGTGAACACCTGCGCCTTCACTTTGCTGGCGGCAGCTGTGGCATCGCGGTCTGCGTTGCATTTGTCGCCCGCGCCGCCGTCCGCAGGACCGATCGCCGGGCAATCGGGATAGACGCTGGAAGTGAATACCACAAAGTGCCCATCCGGCGACCACTTGGCGTTGTCCGCCTCGGTCGAAATCGCAGTCAGCTTCCTGGCGTTGGTGGTCGCTCCCGTTGCTGAATCGAAGTCGGCCAGCCAGATCTGCTGGCTGCCGCCTCGATCGGAGAGGAAGAGAACAGAGTGCCCATCCGCTGAAAAATCGACGCCGCTGTCGCCCGACTTGGCAACCGCCAGATGGAACGGCTCTCCGCCCTCAATCTTCTGCACCCACAACTCCGTTGTCTTGGTGTTTTGGTTGAGATCGACGGACGTTACGGAGTAGACCAGCCACTTGCCATCCGGCGACACGGCCGTCTCGCCCAGCCGCTTCATCTTCATCATGTCTTCAAACGTCATGGGACGCTTGCCCGGAGCGCTTTGCGCCGGGCAGAAAGGAATCAGCGTGAAGGCAAGGAGCAATAGAAAAAAACAGTAGCGTGGGTGCATGGAGGTTTCCTATCCGCGCAGGAAGATGGAGCGTGGGCGCGAAGGAAAAGTGTACACCGGGGGCAGGGAAGCGAGGTCCCGACCCGCAAGCACAAAGGCGTCCCGAAGATCGAGACGCCTATGGCGATGGATCCCAGGTCAGGCTGGAAGCTTAGCGCACATGGAAGCTGTATGCAACGCCGACGGAGACGATGGGGTAGGTTTTCAGTGGCTCAAGATCGCTGGTCCACTTGGAAACCTGGGTGGCGAGATTGCTCTGCACCTGGGTGGCAATCGGGTTGCCGGTGCCGGCAATACTGGCACATTGGGTTTGTGCCTGGTCGTAGCAAGCCCAGCCGGAGAGGTTCACCTTCAGCGTAGGGGCTCCGATGAAAGCAACCCCTACCTCCGCGGGAATCGACCAGTGGCCTTTGCCGCGTGCCAGGTTGCCCCAGCCGGCGGTTGCCGTGAAGGCTGGGTTGTTGGTATTCAAACCGAGCGTTCCGCTGCCGGTGATCGGCGTGGCCCCGGTCACGGCGTTCGCTGTGGCCGAATAATAGGTTTGGCCGTTCAGCGTAAAGCTGGTTCCCGGCGGCACATTGGCCGTGGCCGTCACCTGGTTCTGATTGTTGAGTAACACCCCGGGGCTGACGCGGAAACCGGCGCGGAAGGGATACACATCCAGCGAGAGCCGCGCCGAAGAGAGGTTCAGCTTACCCGTGGCGCTGATCCCGTTGCTGGTGAAGTTGGTGGAGTAGTTGAAGAAGCTCCCGGTGCCGCGCAATCCGAGATGGCCGCTCAGGTTGGTGGCTGCCTCCAGCTGGATGCCCAGGGGTGATAGACCGCCTGCTACAGCCACGCGCGAAAATGGGCCTTCCGACCCCGCCCCGAAGCCGCGATACGAGCGCCCCATCGGCGAAGCCGCCTGACCAAGCCCGCCGTCTGCAATGGGGTTGGCAGAGATGCGGCTCGACGAAAAGAGGGACTGCCCGGTGGCCGGCGCATCGTCCGTTTGCGACAGAAGCGCCAGCGGTGCAACGAGTAGAGTAGCGGTCAAAAACAGAACGGTGCGTTTCATGCGGATTTCTCCAAATGCGAGCGGCCCCCCGAAGCTGTTGAACGACCCGGGCGCTCGCTTGGTTTCATGGCGGCTGCTGAACATTGGCGCCATCGCGGAGGCCGCGCTAAGGGGGTCGATTCTGGGACTTGAAAGTAACCTTAGCATGGTTACTAATGGGAAAACAGCCCATGCCCTGCCACTTTCCGGGCAGGCTCAGACCCAAGAAAGGAACATGGAGGTTCGCGGAACAATGGCGATTCTCCGTCCTGCAATTGCCGCTTCACGATGCGAATTGCGATGTATCCAGGGCAGAGGATCCCCAGGGATCCCAAATCTCCGGTCCTCGAGTTGATCTTCTCCGCGCCCCAGGGTCCATGCCTTAATCTGACCCCATGACTAAGCTGGGTTCGGAGACGGCCGAGGTTGCGAGCCTCCGTCAGGAACTGCTCGCGTGGTACCGGGTTGCCCGGCGCGATCTGCCCTGGCGACGCAGTACCGACCCTTATGCCATCTGGGTGTCGGAGATCATGCTGCAACAGACCCGCGTGGCCGTCGTCGTGGACCGGTATCAGGCATTCCTGGAGCGATTTCCGACGCTGGTCGTCCTGGCGCAGGCAACCGAAGAGGAAGTTTTGGCGTTGTGGAGCGGACTGGGCTACTACCGCCGCGCCCGCATGCTGCACAAGGCGGCGCAATTCGTTGCCAGCCACCATCATGGCAACCTGCCCGTCCGTTCACCCGAACTGCGAACCCTGCCGGGCATCGGCTCCTACACCGCGGCGGCCATCGCCAGCATCGCCCATGGGGAGGTGGCCGCCGTCGTGGACGGCAATGTCGAGCGCGTATTGTGCCGGCTCGCGGGGTGGGAGGCTGCGGGCAGGACGAGCGGCGCCAAGCTGAAGCGCAAGGTCGGGGACCTGGCGGCAAAGCTGGTCGATCCGGCGCATCCGGGCGACTTCAACCAGGCCATGATGGAGCTGGGCGCCAGGGTGTGCCTGCCGCGCAACCCGCAATGCCTGACCTGTCCGCTCGTCAGCCGCTGCGTGACGCAAGGGGAACATAGAACGACACCGAGACCCCGCATGATAAGCCGAGAGGTAGGCTATGCACTGGTGGTCCGCGCGTGCAGAGTCGAACCATACAGCGACGAAGTGCTGCTGGAGCGGCGGCCCGCCACATTGACCGTGATGCCGGGACTTTGGGAACTGCCTTCGCTCAAAGACACCGGCGTGCCGGCGGAAGGCCTGCGCCTGTCCCTCCGCCACTCCATCATGCAGGTGAACTACTCCGTACGCATCCGCACCGTACTCGAGGGTGATGCGGACCGGATGACGGTTGCGGCCGGGGAGCGGCGCTGGGTTCGGCTGAGCGAGGCTGCGGGCATGGCTCTGACCGGGCTCACCCGCAAGGTGCTTGCCAGGGCGCACCTTCTGCCCGGCGCAGGATTCAGTGCCACCCAAATGCCCGGCCAAGACACAACAAACGACAAAGCCCTGTATGGTTTTTGAAGAGCAGTTTGAAACCCGAAATACCGAGTCGCCGATCCATTCATCCAACCACTACGATAGGGAGAGTTTATGAACCTCAGGCAGATCCCGTTTTTCGCGGCAGCCGGCATTCTGGCCGCGTGGCCAATCCACGCCGAGCAGCCCTCCGGTCCTGGGGTGCCGGAGATCGCCGGCATACCGCAGGCGGCGCGCATGGTAGCCGCATCGATTGACGCGGAGAAGATCCGCGCGCATGTGCGCTTTCTCTCGCTGGATTTGCTGGAGGGCCGTGGCCCCGGTACGCGTGGTGCGGAACTGGCCGCCGAGTACATTGCCACCCAGATGGCACTTTCGGGCGTGGAACCGGCGGGCGACAACGGGACATTTTTTCAGAAGGTCCCCCTGTTCGCGGTGCACACTGTCGAAGGCAAAACCAAGTTTGCCTTCGTTCCCATGTCCGGCCAACCCGTCGACCTGACCTATGGATCCGAGATTGTCGCCAAGGATCAGACCGGCCAATCCACGGCGGACTTGGATGCGCCCATCGTCTTTGTGGGCTATGGAATCCACGCGCCGGAGTATCACTGGGACGACTACGCCGGAGTCGACATCAAGGGCAAGATCGCTCTGGTCATCGTGAACGAGCCGCCTTCCGAAGACGAGAAATTCTTCAAGGGCAAAGCCCTCACCTACTATGGACGCTGGACCTACAAGTACGAGGAAGCGGCCCGTCGTGGCGCGGTCGGCGTGCTGATCGTTCATCGCACCGATCTGGCCAGCTACGGCTGGGAAGTGGTGCGCAACTCGCAGGCCATTGAGAAGAGCTACCTGCAAGGTGATCCCAATGCTACCCTGCGCGCGGCCGCATGGATCCAGCACGACGTGGCGCAGCACCTGTTTACCCTCGCCGGCCTCGGAAGCCTCGACGAGGCCATCGCCAACGCCGGCAAGCCCGGCGCCTTCCACGCGGTTGAATTACCAGTGAAGCTCAAGGCGCATGTGGAAAGCCGCGTCCGCCGCTACATCAGCTCGAACGTGGTGGGCCGTGTGGCCGGCGCCAGCGCGGCCAACCAAGCCGTGCTCTATACCGCGCATTACGATCACCTCGGTATCGATGCAGACGCCAAGGGCGACAACATCTACAACGGCGCGGCCGACAACGGAACCGGCTGCGGCATCCTGCTGGAACTGGCGCGGGCCTTTGCGCTGTCGCCCGTGCACCCTCCGCATGCGGTGTACTTCGCCGCCGTCACCGCTGAAGAGCAGGGCCTGCTGGGTTCGCAATATCTGGGCATGCATCCCCCTGTGCCAGCTGGGCAGATCGCACTCGATTTGAACTACGATATGCTGCTGCCCATCGGCGTGCCGCGCTCGGTAAGTCTGGGTGGCGCGGAGCGCATCGACTTCTGGCCCACCGTGCAGAAGGTCGCCCAAGCCTTTGACCTGGCCCTGCTTCCCGATCCCACACCGGGCGCCGGCCACTACTATCGCTCCGACCATTTCTCGCTGGCGCGCGTCGGCATTCCCGCCTTTTCCGTGGATCAAGGAGAACTGTTCGAAGGCCATGACGAAGCCTGGGGCCGCGAGAAGTTCAAGGACTTTGTGGCCCACAACTACCATCAGCCGTCGGATGAGTATCACGCGGATTGGGACTTCCGCGGCAATGCCAAAATGGCCAGTTTTGGTGTGATTCTGGGCTGGCTGGCCAGCGAGCAGTCGAGGCCAGTCGAATGGCTACCCGGCGACGAATTCGAAGCCGCGCGTAAGGCGAGCGAAGCGCGGTAGCTGTGTTTGCGGGCAGTCTGCCCCGGCCTCCAAGGGGTGGGGACTTTGGCGGCTTCGATTCCGCTCCCTTGGGCGCGCAACGGGCAGTCGGTTAGATTCCGGATAGCCGATCAACCGCACGGAGCCCAAAATGAGAACGGCTTGACCCGCCCGGCGGCTTGGGCGACCCCACTGATTGGGCGAAGAGCGCGCTCTTTCAAAAGACATCCACGACGGGCGGGAAGGTCAGCAATAGACTCAAACCCAGCAGAGCGAGAGCAATGGCAGAGACACGCCCTATGCGCACCGTCTCGTTCCGCCAGCGCCATTCCAAAATTGCCCACGACAAAAGCCAGATGAGGATGGCACTCGTGGTGACACCGGAGAGCGGCCCGGTCGGTTTGTAGAAGACGAGACCGTTCTTGAAGGCTGCCAACTTGTCGCTGGCGCATGCCAGCACCGCAAGGGCGAAAGCGCCAATCCCCGCTGCCACAACGGCAGCGGCGCCGGAGCCGTTCGTTAAAGCCGGTGCGCTCGGTGAAGGGGCGCTGTTCTGCAAACTCATTTTTCTACTCCCGTCCTCAGTTGAATCGTGTGGCCACCCTGAACCGGCGCGTACTTGTTGATCATTGCGCCAAAGAAGCCCGCGATTCCCGCAGCGACAAAGGAAGCTACTGCAAAAGTGAGCACTGCGCTTCGAAGCTGCGGATGGTCTTTCAAACTGCGACCGTACCGAATGAAAACGAACGTGACCATCGTGATCGAGATGGGAGCGAGCCAAGCAACATGCTCCTTCCACTCCATGCCGAGCGAATGCCAGCGGCTCGTTGCGGAAGTTGACATCAGCAGGTGTTGCGGAAACAGGGAGAGGTCGGTCGTCCCTGGAAGCGGCGCAGCGCGATACCAGGGGTAGATCACATAAGCTCCGGTCAGCACGGCGGCCCATGCCAGGACAGTCATCGTGAGGAGGTAGGTCTTCAGGAAGCGTTCCCGTGCAGGAGTGGACTCAGAACTTGCGGACGAAGCGGTGGAGCGATACAGTTCCACGAGCGCGCCAGAACAAGCCAGGAGATAAAGCGCGCCGAATCCTAAACCGTGTAAGAGGGTCCAAAGCGCGCGCGCCGTAATCTCCATTTGTTGTGTCCTCCATGCGAATTTTCGCGACGTCGGCCGCGTTCCCTCTGTCATTCAAACCCGTTGCCCAGCAGCGGTCCCTGCATCCAGTTGTTTCGAGCCGCGTCCTTTTTGTCCTGATCCTTTCCCTGGTCGCCTTTTCCCCCCCACGTCCAATACATGCCGGCGTAGGCGTAGTTCTCGGTCTGCCCGGCAATGGAATGGCCGTAACAGAACAAAAACTGCTTGTTGGGATTGTGTTTGAAGTGGTAATAGCCGCCGACGTCGATCATCGCCGAACGTCCGGTCTGGGCCGCGGCAAACCCCTCGCGCCCATGCGCGAAAAGTTCCGCGCCCAACTCCAGCCTCTCGTTCAGTTCACGTTTGACCAGCCATCCGGTATACGGAAAGTCTCGGTAGCTGGCTTGCGGGACTACCTGGTAGCCCCCGCCTCCATCGAAGAGCCACTTGCCCGCGTTCTTCTGCAGCCAGACCGGGAGCTTGTACCAGACCTTTCCTACACCGAGTCCCTTGTTAGAGTTTCCAGTTGGCAGTTCAAACATCGTGAAAGTGCCAATCTGTGGGATGTGCTTCGTTTCCTTGATGATGGCGAGTTTCATGCCCACTTCCATGTCGTTAACACCGAACGCGCTTGGTCCGGTTCCAGCGGGCAGATACACGGGATTGTTCGATGGAAAAACGCCTCCCCATGGCAGGATGGCGTGGAGTTGCACTCGGGGTATCGCGCCCCAGTTGAATTCGATGGCCGGTCCCGTAGAGTCTATTTCTGCGGGTGTGCCATCAACTCCGCCGAAGATATAAAACTCGTAATGGTGCAGGTCTACCGGCATCGGATCGTCAGTCTGATACGGAGGTCCCTGAGCCCACATGCATGAACAGGAGAGCACGAGAAGAACGAACAGTGTCAGTTTCAAGCAACGACGACAACCCCTCATCGGCAGCTCTGACCTCCCATAGTTTTGAGACCGCTCCACGATCGATCACCGATACTACACCATCTCTATTCGATAGAAGATAAAGGAAAGGAATACTGGATGCGTGCTCCATGAACAGCGGTCGCTCTCTTGGGTCTGATCCGCCGGATCATTTGCTGGCCGAAAGTTTCTGATGCAGCGTCAATTGGGAAGCTTGCCAATCATCTGGGCACGATCCAGCACCGCCAGCAGCGCATAGTAGTTATCCACCAGAAAGCCTTCGTAGCCGTGTGCGCCGCCGCGCCAGTCCTTCCAGTCGTAAGTGAGCCCGTTGGCCGCGCGGCCGGAAAATCCTTGCTTGGCAAACGCATCGAGCATGGGCATCAGCATCTCGTCGCCCTGCTCCTTGTCGCCCAACTGGTAGAGCGCGGCCAGGGTGAAGTACGCAAAACAGGCCGTGGCGCCGCCGTTCTCGTAGACCTGAAATCCATCGCTGCCATCTTCCTTGGTGGGACCGCCGAATCGCGGGTCGAGATCGACATAGTCGGCGCGGCGCACGGGAACCAGGTTGCCGGGCAGTCCCAACGAAAAGTCGGTGTAGCCCACGCTCCGCATCTTGGCCAGGATGCGATTCATCACCTGCTGCCCCTGCTTGTCGTCGAGCAGTCCGTAGCGCACTGCAATGCCGTTGACGAAAGGAAAGTCGTAGTTGTGCAGTTGCCGGTCGGCGCTCTTCCAGCCAGCCAGAACTCCGTCCGTAGGATCCAGAAACGTCGCAGCGTACACGTCGTGAATCTGTTGCGCACGCTTGCGGAACTGCGCCGCGTCAGCCGTTTCGCCCACGCGCTCGGCCAGCGCCGCCATACCCCGTAGCGCGCGATAACCCAGCGCATTCGAATAGGCATCCTGGTGGCCGAAACCGATGGTGTCCCACCAGTTGGCTGGCCGGACCGTAATCTTCTCGCTCCACGAGCCGCTGTTGCCGCTCACCGGGTATTCCAGCAGGGGGCTTCCATCGGCATTCAAAGCGATCATGGTTTCCGCCCACTTGCGCAGCCCCGCATAGTTCTTGCGCAGCCACACGTCGTCGCGCGCCCCATCGGCATAGTCGTATGCGGAGATCAGCAGCGACGGGTACACATCGGTGAACACATACGGCCCGTTCGTTGCTCCCGACGGATCGTCAAATCCCTTGTAGCCGGGCATTCCGTACGCAATAAACCCGGCCAGGTAGCGGTCGAGCGTCTCCCGAATCAGGTCCAGCGCGGTCAGACCCCTCACCAGCTCCGGCGTGTAGCGCGCCATGTCCGCATATTCGTAGACCGTGAACGCGCATGGGTCACTGGCCGAGTGGTTGGCCAGCACATGCAGTTCGGCCTGCTGCTGAAAGATGTCGAGAAAGTCGCGGCGGAAGCCATCGAAGCGCGCATCGTCTGCAGCCATGCCGGGAACCTCCGGATAGATGGCCGCTGCTTGCAGCGTGTACTCAACGAGTGGGTTTTTCGCGGTTGCCGCAGGGAACGTCACCGACACGAAAGCCTTGGGGGCGCGGTGCGCGTCATAGCGCAGTACCGGCGAATCAGGCCCCTTTGCAAACACGCGCAGCGACCCCATGCCGGGTAGATGAAGCAGGGCAGGCAGAGCGACATCCCCCTCCGGGTTGACATGACCGAGCAACGTAGCATGGGACCTGTTCGGGTCAAACGTCATCGTGAGATCGTGCGCCGACGAGCGGGAACGGAAATGGCTCTGCAAAATGAGCGTTTCGCCCTCCAGCCGCATCTCCCAAACCGGGTGGGACGGATCGGATGCCGGCGCATAGCGGTTCCATCCGTCTTTGGCGGAGACGCGGTACGTCTCCGCCGAGGCCGGCTGTTCCACGATCGCGCTGGGGCGGAAGCTACTCTTGCGGAGCGAATCGACGCTGAGTGCCGCCAGTCCCGGCTGCTTGCCCCCGAACACGACCTGGAGCGACGAACTTTGCTGCGTAAAGGCATCCGTTTTGGGAACCTCGGCAGGAAGCCTTGGGGCGATGGGAAGAAGGGCGAGAATCAGGAATAGCTGCTGCCAGGGTAGGCCCGGGAGCTTGCGCGTTGCGCTCATGGCGCTCCTTCTGCTGAACATGCCGCTGTCTCGGCCGGCCCGCTACAAAATGGATGGAAGGACAGCCGCGGTGAGAATTTTAAAGTACGCCTACCGCCGCCTGTTTGAATTTGCCCCTTCAAGGCGAGCCGATCGTCCTATTCTCCGAGAGGCTGTCGATTGCGCGGGCTCTGTAAAAGGGAATGACTTCAGTCATGCCCCAAAGAGCCGAAAAGCGACTTGGGCTTCAGCCCCTGCCGGACGGTTCTTCTTCAATGAATTCCGCAACTTTCAGCGCTTCTCACGCCGGAATCCATTAGTAGTAGTCGGCACAGCTCAGATAATAGCCGCAACCGGTGCAGACGAGCTTGCAACTGTGGCCGCTGAGGCGCTGGCTGCAGTTGGGGCAGATCTGGCAATGGTGTTCCACGTGCGCCGGTTCCCGAACGGCCGCGAGACTCGAATGTGAAATTTCAGCCGCAAAATCGGCATCCAGGGCGCGGGGCAGGTGCGGGAGCATGGTGGACAGATTAGCATAGAGAAAGCGGCAGCCTGCGCAGCAACATCCCCGCAGGTGCCCGATGCATCAACTTCTGCGGGCGCCGGGTATTTCCCCATCCCGGAGCGTCCCCTTTAGAAGGGCGAGAGCCCATTTCAACCACATCCGAGATCCGGATTCCCCAAGGAGGGACAATGGCAAGCAAGGCAAGTGCGGTATGGACAGGTTCACTGAAGGAAGGCAAAGGCACCATCTCCACAGCAACCGGCGTGTTGAACAACGCGAACTACTCGTTCGCCACACGGTTTGAAGGCGCGGATTCCGGTACCACCCCGGAAGAGCTGATCGCGGCAGCGCATGCCAGCTGCTTCTCCATGGCCCTGGGCGCGCAGCTCGGCGGCGCTGGCTTTACTCCGGACAAGATTGAGACCAAGGCGGCCGTCACCCTGGCCAAGACCGACGCCGGTTTCGCCATCACCAAGATCGCGCTGACCACCACCGCCACCGTTCCTGGCGCCACGAAAGAGGCCTTTGACAAGGCTGCCGCGGACGCCAAAGCCGGTTGCCCCATCTCCAAGCTCTTCGCCAACAACACCGAGATCGAACTCGACGCCAAATTGGTCTGATTGCATGCACCCCCGCGCCGCACCCTCTGGTGTCCACGGGTGTCCGAACTAAAAACCCATCCCGGAACAACATCCGCATTATGGATGCAGCTCCGGGATGGGTTTGTTCTTGGTGCCGGGCGCGCCGTTCTCCGTGTGCCACCGCGGCATTCTTAACCCAGGAGAGAATCCCGATAGGAGCACGTTCGTTCATCGTGTCCTTCATGCTCATCGACCCAGTTCGTGGACACGTCGATGTCCTCGGCTCCGCGCTCTGCGAGAAACGACGTGAAAGCGTAGAAGAGGACGCGAGCGAGTCCTCCCTCTGCTTGACTTTGCCGGTGGAGCGTCTCCACGTTGTTGCACAGATGGGTGTAGAGCATGTCCAGTTCGGCGTTGGACAGCGGTTTGTTAGGCATTGCTTTTACCTCGGAGGCACAATAGCAGACTTTGTCGGTCATGGCGGTGCCGGATAGAGCACAATCGCATCGCGCAGGTCTCAATCTTGACAAGTGCTCATACTTCCCTCATGCAGGGAATGCCCGATTGAACCCCGCACCGCTCATCGTGGCGGTTCATCTCGACCGGAAGGGGGAAGCAAGTTGCCGGCAATTGACCGGCTAAGCCAGCCCAATCCCAGAATTGGATGCCAAAACGCGCCTCAGCGACGAAAGAACGTGAATGGTGGGGCTACGTGCCCACACATCCGAGACTCTGTTTCAATTCCGACAAGAGGAGAAAAAGGAACATGGTCGGCGCTCGGACGGGGCGCCCTTGGCATAATGGCAAAAGCTGGCGAAAACCTGACTGGCTCGCAATCTCGTCCTCGTGGATCGGAATTACGCGCAAGATTCGGAGTGCGTACCATGCCAACTTCGGCGAACCTGAGTGCATGAACTCCAACATGTTCCTCGCAAACGAATCCTTCATGATCCAACCCGGCCAATTCGACCACGACGCTGCCTGGCGGAAGGTTGTCGCTCGCGACCTAGCAGCCCGCTTTTTCTATGCCGTTACGACCACCGGCGTGTTTTGTCGCCCCTCCTGCTCGAGCCGCCGACCGTTGCGCTCGAACGTGCGATTCTTCCCGTCGGTCGAGGCCGCGCAGGCCGCTGGATTCCGGCCATGCCTGCGCTGCAAGCCGGGCGCCCCGTGGCGCAGTAGCATGGACAATGTGCGCACGTACCTGGAAGCTCACCTCGATCGCACAGTGCCTCTCCACGAGCTGGGCCGCATCGCCGGCCTGAGTCCCTTCACCGTGCAGCGCCAATTCAAAAAGGAAGTGGGCGTCAGTCCATCGCACTATCAACGCGCCTTGCGAGCGGGACGTCTGCGCAGCGAATTGAAGCAGGGAGGGTCCGTGACGGCAGCCATCTATGAAGCGGGATTCAGTTCATCCAGCCGCGCCTACGAGGGCTCCACGCTGGGCATGACGCCCGCGCGCTTTGCCCAGGGCGGCAAGGGCGAGCACATCGCTTGGACAACCGCACAAACGCCCTTCGGCTGGATGATTGTCGGGTCCACGCAGCGCGGCCTCTGCTGGCTGGCCCTTGCGTCCGATTCCGGAGAGGCGGAAGCCAGCTTGCGGGCCGAATTTCCCCTGGCCACGCTGCACCCCGACCCGTCTCTGACTCAACTTGTCGAGGCCGCCCTGGCAAGCCTGCGCGAGGACTCGGATCTGGCCGAAGGCCGCATCCGTCTCGATGCGCTCGACCTGCGCGGAACGGTCTTTCAACTCCGCGTATGGCAGGCGCTTCGTACCATTCCCCGTGGCGAGACACGCTCCTACAGCGAACTGGCGCGCGCAATGGGCATACCCAAAGCCACGCGCGCCGTGGCCCGCGCCTGCGCCACCAACCGCGTTGCCCTGGTGGTCCCCTGTCATCGCGTGGTCGGCGCCAGCGGCTCCCTCACCGGCTACCGCTGGGGCGTTGAGCGCAAGAAGATGCTTCTGGATGTGGAAAAGGCATAGCCGGACCGCTCCGCAGTTGCACGCGGCGCGGCCCGAAGAGTTTTAGAGCCGTGCGCCGCCTGAAGCTTCAATGATCTGCCCAGTCAGCCAGAATGAATCGTCAGAAGCCAGGAACGCCGCAATCGCCGCGATGTCGCCCGGCTGTCCGATTCGGCCAAGCGGGGTTTCCGCTTCGGTCTTCTTGTGGAAGTCGCTGCCGATAAATCCAGCTGCGTGCACGCCTTCGGTCTCCACCATACCGGGGTTCAGCGAGTTAACGCGGATCTTGCGCGCGCCAAGCTCCTTCGCGAGGGAAAGCGTGACTGAGTCGACCGCGCCTTTGGTGGCGCTATAGACCGATCCGTTTGGAGCACCCTTGGCAGCTACAGAGCCGATGTTCACGATGCTGCCGCCCTCCGGGCTGAATTGGCTCAGCGCTGCCTGCGTGACAAGCAGCAGACCCAGGACATTGACGTTGAATTGCTTGTGGAAGTGCTCGGGACCGATCCCCTCAATGGGACTGAACTCATAGATGCCGGCGTTGTTGACCAGGATGTTGATGGGCCCAAGCTCGGTGACGACGGTTTGGACCAGCGCCGGGATGGCTGCCGGGTCAGCAACGCTCGCCTGCACCGCAATGGCCTTGCCCCCCGCAGCCTTGATGTCGGCCACCACTTTGTCGGCGGCTGCCTTGCTGCCCGAATAGTTCACGGCGACGGCTGCGCCACGTGCTGCAAATTCCTTGGCGATGGCTGCGCCGATGCCTTTCGATGCTCCAGTTACCAATGCGACTTTCCCTTCAAGACTGCTCATGTTCGATCTCCTGTTCGCGAAGCGCCATTGCTTCGACGTTTCGACAACTATCGAATTGATTGGGCAGGAAGGGAAAGGATTCAGTCGATCGCGAAAAATTCATCTTCGGCGGTTATCGGGACTCAGGGCTGGTGTCGGAGTCGAGCGAGGCAAGGAGGGCGCTCAGGCTGTGGAGCACGCCGGGACGAAGGGCAAGGAAGTGGAACTTGCCTTCGCGGCGGACCTCAATAAGCCCGGCGGTTTCGAGTTCCTTGATGTGGTGGGAGAGTGTCGCAGCGGAGATCGGCAGAGCCGCGCGCGCCTGCGCACAGCCCAGCGGACAGCCCGCTTTGACGATCTTTTCCAGCAACTCGAACCGGCGCGGATCGGCAAGCGCTTTGAGGATGGCAGTCCGGCGGACAGCGGACAGTTTCCTCGGAGACTTCTTTGCGCCCGCGTCTAGGGATGTGTGCATAGGTCCGATCTTTCCGGCATGGATTGGAGATGATTCTAAACCGCAGATCGATTTCCGGGTTCCAACGCTCACCGCAGGCCGGTGCAATTCCGGATGATCGCCGCTCGGATGGCCCTGCGAACTTATCGAAAAAGCAATCCCCCAACGCTTTGTTACACGGCACGACTTCAGTCGTGCCGATTAAGCCTATAAAACCAGTGGGGCTTTAGCCCCTGACGGATGGTTCCTCTGGCGATTGCATTCGATCACCGGCTTTGTCAACAAGCTCCGAGATCTCGACCGCCCAAAATTCATTTTGGTTTGTCGGCCACGGCCAGCAACGTTTGAAACTGCGGGGTCTCCAATTCCTTATGCACGATCGACGTTTGAATCTCCTCAAACCCTGTCTTCTCCAACCAAGTCTCCAACTCGGTCTCGCTGAAGCCGAGCCACTCATCGGCATACAGGTCTCGGGCTTCTTCAAACCGATGCTTGAGTAGGTCGAGAATGACAAGACGGCCGCCCGGGACGAGGATGCGATGGGCCTCCGCGATCGCGCGCTCCGGGTGCAGCGCATGATGCAACGATTGCGAGAAGAAGACCAAATCAACGGAAGAGGAATCGATCGGCAGCTCCTCCATATCGCCTAGCCGATAGTCAATATTGGTCACGCCGCACCGCAAGGCCTGCTCGCGGCCCACCTCAATCATTCCCGCGCTGGAATCGACCGCAATCACCTTCTGGGCACGCTGCGCCAGCAGCAAGGCAAAAGCTCCCTCGCCGGCGCCAAGATCGGCGATCACCATCGGAGGCATCAGGCGCAACAGGGCTTCGGCCATGCTCTTCCAGGATTTGCCGGGCACATAGTCCTTGCCCAGGCGGCCGGCCACGGAGTCAAAAAAGCTGCGCATCTTGTCCTGGCGTTTACGCAACACCCGGCGCATGGCCGCCTGGTCGGCTTGGGCCTCGGGGATCTCCGCCTTGGCCTGGGTCAGAATCTCCTCGAACGGGATGCCCTCGGCCGGACTGAGCTTGTAGAGACTGCTTTTGCCCGTGCGGCGGTCCTCCACCAGACCGGCCTGCTTGAGCTGGGAAAGATGCGTCGAGATCGTGCTCTGCCCCATGGTCAGAATCTCCTGCAACTCGGCCACGGAAAGTTCTTCGCCCCGCAAAAGCAGCAGAATCCGCAGCCGGTTGGGATCGGCGACCACGCGTAAAGTTCTTAGAATGGAGGCCATGAATTTGCAGTTTGACGACGTAGATCGATTCTGATACATATCAACATATCACGATTTGACGATATAAGTTGGATCGCAAGGAGACTGCATGGCAACCTCAACCCTCGAAATTACCGATCTGGCCTACAAGGTGGCCGACATGTCGCTGGCCGATTGGGGCCGCAAGGAAATCTCCATCGCCGAGCACGAGATGCCAGGCCTGGTCTCCATCCGCAACAAATACGCGGCGAGCAAGCCGCTGGCCGGTGTGCGCGTGACCGGCTCGTTGCACATGACCATCCAGACCGCCGTGCTGATTGAAACCCTGGTGAGCCTGGGCGCCGACGTGCGCTGGGCGAGCTGCAACATCTTCTCCACCCAGGACCACGCAGCGGCGGCCATTGCTGCCACGGGCGTTCCGGTGTTTGCCTGGAAGGGCGAATCCCTGGAAGAGTATTGGTGGTGCACCTACCAGGCGCTGGCGCACAAAGGCGGCAACGGTCCGCAGCTCGTAGTCGACGACGGCGGCGATGTCACCCTGCTCATCCACAAAGGTTTCGAGCTCGAAGACGGCGATGGCTGGGTGAACACCCCCAGCGGCAATCACGAAGAGCAGGTCATCAAGGATCTGTTGAAGAAGGTGTTTGCCGAAGATCCGCAGCACTGGCACAAGGTAGCCAAAGAATGGCGCGGCGTCTCGGAAGAGACCACCACGGGCGTGCATCGGCTGTACAAGATGCTCGAGCAGGGAAAGCTGCTGGTGCCGGCCATCAACGTGAACGACTCGGTCACCAAGAGCAAGTTCGACAACCTGTACGGCTGCCGCGAGTCGCTGGCTGACGGCATCAAGCGCGCGACCGACGTCATGGTCGCGGGCAAGGTGGCCGTGATCTGCGGCTACGGCGACGTGGGCAAGGGCTGCTCGCACTCGCTGCGCGGCATGGGCGCGCGTTGCATTGTGACCGAGATCGATCCGATCAACGCGTTGCAAGCGGCGATGGAAGGCTTTGAAGTCACTACCATCGAAGACACCCTGGGCCGCGGCGATATCTACGTCACCACCACCGGCAACGTGGACATCATCACTCTGGAGCACATGAAGGCCATGAAGGATCAGGCCATCGTGTGCAACATCGGCCACTTCGACAATGAGATCCAGATGGACCGGTTGAACTCCGAGCCGGGCGTCGAGAAGCTGAACATCAAGCCGCAGGTGGACAAGTACCTCTTCCCGGCGACAGCCGGAAAGGCCGCGCACGAGATCTTCGTGCTGGCAGAAGGCCGCCTGGTCAACCTCGGTTGCGCGACTGGCCATCCCAGCTTTGTCATGTCCAACAGCTTTGCCAACCAGACCCTGGCGCAGCTTGACCTTTGGGCCAACAAGGACACCTACAAGGTGGGTGTCTACGTCCTGCCCAAGAAGCTGGACGAAGAAGTCGCGCGGCTGCACCTGGAGAAGATCGGCGTCAAGCTTTCCACGCTGACACCCAAGCAGGCCGAGTATCTGGGCGTGCCGGTGGAAGGCCCATACAAGCCGGATCATTACCGCTACTGAGTCCGGCTAACTCTCTCAAACCTGGATAACCTTCAGCCTGATCTATCAACATGGGGCGGCTTCTTAACACGAAGCTGCCCCATGTTGCATTGGATCGTCTTGCTCTTCTTGTTTCCAGAAACGAATCCCGCCGCTGCTCCACTACTCATCATGACGCTCAGTTGTGGCGCCAATTCTGTATCGAGTGAAGGAGCATTCCCATGGTGATCTGTTTTGGTGGACATTGCTATGAAATCGTCGAGATCCCATTTCTTCTAGGCCCGAGCCGACCCGGACCCGGCCCCATCAACTTCCCTGAACTGTTTCGCGACGCGACGATCGTTGCCTCCATTCAATCCGCGGTGGCGACGCACGTCACGGACCCAGGCGTGCGTGCCGCGCTGCTCTCCGGAACCAACGCTGCCGTGGAAGCGCTGCAAAAAAGAGGCGGTTCGCACGTAACGGTTCGCTCGCAAGCCCAGTAAGCCGCGTACAACAACCGGCAGCCGGCGAAAGCAAGAATACTCTGCGGGTTCTGGCGCTTCGGATGCACGACCGAGGCCGCAAGAACCCGCGCCTTCAACTATGTCGACGACGTGCAAACCGGTACCACAGCCGCCACACGGCGTTATGCAGCAGCCGCGTCTGTTCGGTCTTGAGCGCCTGGTAGGACCGGCGCACATACACGTCGAACTCCGGTGGCCAGCCAATCGTCGAGCGCCGTTCGGAGTAATCGCCCTCCGCCCACTTGCAGAGCACCGCCTTATAGCCCACAACGTGGGTCACAAAATCGAGCAGGCATTGCGGCATCTGTTCTTCGACGATCAGGTAAGCCTTCTCAATGATGATCTTCTCGCGGACATCGTTCAGCGGCATGAAGATGGTGGTCATCCACAGCATCCACTCCTTCATGTCTTCGTCCCGGATCGGCTCGCTCTGCTCTTTGCCTTGCTTTTTGAGCAATGATCGATAGGCGATGTTGCCCGCTTCAGACGCAACGTAAAGCGGCCCGTAGAATTCGTTGAGTCGCATGTTGACGAGGCGCAGCTTATCTTGGCGCCGGGCCAGCATGCGGGTGCTCAGGAAAGTGACCAGGTAGCCGACAAAGGCCAGCACAATGGTGAGCAGCGCCGCGTTCTGCAATTCCATTCCCCAGGCCAATGGGGCAGGGAGTTCAAGCGTGCCTAGGTTGATGAGAGCCATCGGCTAGGGAGTATAGCGTGCAGACCGAAGAACACACTGTGACGAGGCGCAGGGACGATTCAGTCCAGGCATGGCCCGGATGGAACGGCCTGACTTCTGTTTGGAATAAGCGAGGACAACCGAAACGATCAATAAGTCCGTAAGCGATAGAGCGTGCAGGTTTCATGCACGCTCCATCCCTTCACGAGATAGCTTTACTTGCTGGGTGAAGGCTTGCCGAAGCTCGCCGCATGTTGCATCCGCGCATTGACAAACGCAGGAGTCGCATCGGTAGCAACCTGAGTATTGAGCCCCACGTTCTCATAGATGTTGCCCGAGATTGTGTTGCTCCCACCGCTTGTGCACTCATCGATGCTCGTCCGATCGTCCTGTACCCCGATCAAAGCGTCATTGATGGTGTTGCCTTCCACCGTGCTCTTGCTCCCGCAGATGTAGATCGCCGGCTGTGCAGGATCTCCGGCAGCAGGCTGACCTAATCCAAATACATCCGAAGAACCGGTGAGAGTATTCCACTTGAATGTTGTGGAACTGGCCTGGTAGGCAGCGAGCGGACCATAGTTGATGGACTTGGAGATGTTATTGCTGTTGGCAGTCCCGTGACTCGTCTGGTAGAAGTAGATTCCACCATTCGTCTCGCTGATTGTATTGCCGTTGGCGTGGCTGTTGTTGCCTGCCTGATAGAACAGGATGCCCGTTGCGGAACTGCAGGTATAGAACTCTGAAGGACAGGTATCGGGATTGATGTAATCAACCGCGGTAACGATGTTACTGTCCACTACGCCAAAGGTCCCGAAGTTCACTTCAATGCCGTTTTGGGCGGTCTTGGTAATGGGTCCAGCTCCCGTAACCGTGTTGTACTTTGCGACCAGTGTGGTTCCCGGTTGCTCGGCCGCGATACCGCTCTTATCGAAGTCATGAATGCTGGTTCCGGTGACTGTCAGGTAAGAATGGCCGCCATTTCCGCTATTTACATAGATCCCGTGGCCTTCCTGGCAACCGGTGATCGAACCATCGCCGTTGAGTCCCGCAAATTCGACCACGGAGTTCTGGATGCTGCCGTCCGAATTCGCAAAATAGAAGCCCACATGGTTGACGCCACATGCGCTGTTTGGACCCGATCCATCCGCCAGAGAGCCGTTCACGGTAATACCGACAAAGTTGACGTTTGTCGCGGATTCGACAATCACCACTCCGGAAGTATTTGGGTTTTCGGGATTGGGACCCACATCCGCGATCGTTACGGGCACGGTCGGTTCCAGTTCAACCAGGCTCGAGCCAGCCACGTTCAAGCCGACAAAGGACACGTTGCTTTTGGTGACAAGCAGTGCCTCTTGATAAATTCCCGGGCAGATGTGAATCGTGTCGCCGGAATTGGCCGCAGTCAGGGCCGCGTTGACGGTGTTATACACCGCTGTCTTGCAGGGTGCAACGTTGTTTGCTGGATTGTTGTTGACGACCAAGGTCTTTCCGTAAGTCGCGGTACATACGACAAGTACTGCAGCTGCCCATAACTTCATAGGAGCCCTCCTTTTTACTGGAAGAAAGCCTATTCGGATCAGCCGATGACTCGCAAGGTAATACGAGGCCATCGAGATTACCTGTATTCACTTGCGCACACCTAAAGTTGACTTAGTAACTATTACCCTGCTCCATTGGGGTTTGTAAGTGCGCGATGGGCCCTCGCCGTGCGGAGCGCCGGCCTCAGGGGTCGGGACAGGATTCCGAGTCGCCGAGGGAGACAGACTGCGCGGAGATTTGAAAAGGGATGGGGGCGGAAACGAAGGTGTCCTTCCTCGCAACCTGGGCAGGCCGAGCCTTGACCGCTGCAGGCGCCTTCATTGGCTTACGTAGGTCGTAGGCCACGGAGAAGTTCACGGAATAGCGCTCACCGCAAATGCGGCAGCGGACGGGATACTGAAAGGCGAGCAGGCGCTTAAAGTCAGTCCAGCGAAAATAGGAAAGGCGAATCCGGGAGGATCCGCACCAAAGGCAATTCACGAGGGGTCTTCGATTCTGGAGCGGGATTGGGCAATCGATCCGCAGAAGCGAGGAGAAGGTGAACGAGACTACGATTCGAGCCTGTGGCGCCCTGCTGGCGCCCATGCCCGGTTCGATCTGGAGGGAAGCGTTTGGCCCCGCCGAGGGCCAATATTTCGATCCTGCGAAACTGGATCTGTTCGAAGAGTTCTAAACTCCGACATTGCCTTCAGCATCGGCTGTAAGGCCCATCACCCCTTCAGCCGTCAGCAACTGCCATGCCGAGGCATGGCCTTAGGCAGGCCAGGATTCCCGGCTTTGCCGCTCGCGGCGACGAGCGCGTGCTGCGGAGTTGAGCTTGAGAACGCTGAACAGGCTGGCGGAATAGCGCTCGTTGCAGAAATGGCAACGCACGGGGGCCTGCAGCAAAAACAGCTTGGGGATGTCAGCGGATTTCAAAGGCGAATTGGAAAGCCGGGACGAACCACACCAAACACAGTGCATAGAACTTTAAACTCCAAGGCAATTACTTCAAACGTTTCTGGTCTTCGGTTGGGGGCACGCCAGCGCGGTGCGTTCTCGAAATTGGAACTTTGATGTCCCCGTGAATTCAGTCTAGGACACATCCGCCCCGCAGTTCAAGGCGCGAAAGCCTCAATTACCAGTAAAAGTACCCAGTCTGCAGCGGAATTGGTGCATTCCAGGCGAAACCGCACCTGTCCTCTGGGATAGACCCCCTGAAACCTCGATTGACCGAAAGGGCACTCAGCGATCCCTCTGCGGGCATTTCGGAAGGGCGGCCGCACGCTGGCGGTGTTACCGCCTCTTGGCCTCGGCGTCGGTCCGGCTTTTTTCCGCGGGCGGCAGCACCTTGATCTCGAAGATCTTGGGCCACAGCTTACCGGTTACGAGAAGGCGGTCGTGCGCGGCGTCGTAGGCAATCCCGTTCAGCACCGCCTCGGGGCCGGATTGCTCGTCGCGGGGGAGCAATCCGGTCAGATCGATCCAACCGACCACTTTACCGGTCGCGGGCGCAATTCGGGCAATGCGGTTGGAATGCCAGATGTTTGCCCAGACCTGACCATGGATGAATTCCAGCTCATTGAGCTGATCGACTGGCTTGCCCTTGTCCTTCACGGTGACGCGGCGAAGCTCCCTGAGCGTGGCCGGATCGAGAAAGTGCAGCTTAGACGACCCATCGGATTCGATGAGGCTTGCGCCGTCGTGAGTCAGGCCCCAACCTTCCCCACCGTAGGGCAGGGTGCGCAGCAAGCGCATGGTGGCACGGTCATACACGAACACAGCATGGTTTTGCCAGGTGAGCTGGATGAGGGTATCGCCCCAATCCGTCAGCCCCTCGGCAAAGTAGGGGCCGGGAACATCGTGATATGCAAGAATGCGGCCCGTCTCCGCATCTTCCATGCGCAAAGAGGAGTGACCGGCAAGGCCGGTGCTCTCGTAGAGATGTCCGTCGAGATAGATTAGGCCCTGCGTGAAGGCCTGCGCGTCGTGCGGATAGGTGTGCATCACCTTGTAAGTATCCTGCGCAACGGCTGGCGAGAGCACCGGCAACGCGAGAGACAAGCAGAGAAGAGCGCGGAGCTGAAACAGGCGTCGCATACGTGGGTCGGCTACTTTAGGTTTCCGCCGTGGGAGCGGCCAAATCCACGAGCGTGCATCAGGGAGAGGAGCACCATGCCGGCGCCCAGCGTCAGTACGCGGGCGGTGTTGAGGAACCTGAAGGCGCCCACGCGGCAAATCCGCAGGTAGGCAATGGCCCTGTTCAAGAATCCCCAGAGAACATTCACGGTGGAAGAGGACAAGCCCTGGCCCGGTGGTTTTGCGAAGGGACTTTGGAACCGGCGGCCGGAGACGCCGTTCACGAGATGCGGCGCCGCGTTGTCGAGGTAAGCGCCGCCAAAGGAGTAGGAAATGGGCTGATACCAAACCACGGCCGGTTGCCTCCGCTGCGGAACGTGCGCCACAGACATTCTAACTGGCGCCCAGGTAGACAAAGCGGGCAAGGAACAGCGCGGCCAGCACGTAGAGCAGCCAGTCCTTGCGGCGAAACTTCCCGGTGGCAATATGCAGCACCGCCCAGGCGATAATGCCGAAGCCGAGACCGTTGGCGATGGAATACGTGAGCGGGATCAGAATCAGCGTGAGGAAGGACGGAACGGCAACCAGGGGGTCGGTCCAGCGAATCTCCGTAATGGTGGCCAGCATCAGCGAACCGACTAAGATCAGGGCGGGAGCGGTCGCGGCGGGCGGCACAATGCCCACAAACGGCGCGGCCACAATCCCGCAAAGAAACAGCAGTCCGGTGACGATGGCGGTCACGCCGCTGCGGCCACCAGCCATTACCCCGGCTGTCGACTCCACGTAACTGGTCACGGTGGAGGTTCCGGTCAGCGAGCCAAAAACGGTCGCTGTCGCATCGGCGAGCAGGATTTTGTTGAGCCGCGGAATGGAATGGTCGGCAGAGATAAGGCCGGCGCGCTTGGTAACGGCCACCAGGGTGCCCAGGTTGTCAAACAGATCGACAAAGAAGAAAACGAAGACGATTTCGAGCAATCCCTTGTTGATGGCGCCGCGGATGTCGAGTTGAAATGCCGTTGCCGCGAGGGCATGAAAGCCTCCCGGCGCAGGCGTCCAATGGACCAGGCTCTGCGCCCATGCTTGGGCCAGATCTGGCGATGCGCCGGCCCCCGCAGAACCGGTGTGCAGAATGGTGAAGGCCACGCCCCAGCCGATTGCTGTGATGGTTAGCACGCCCACCAGGATGGAGCCGCGAACCTTTTTCACTTCGAGAGCCACCATCAGGATGAGGCCCAGCAGCGCGAGCGCGGTGGTGGGATTGCGCAGGTTGCCCAGGCCGACAAGAGTTTCGTGATCGCCGATGACCAGCCCCGCGTTGCGAAAGCCGATAAACGCGATGAACAGTCCAATGCCGCTGGCTACGGCCGCGTAGAGCTCGTGCGGAATGGAGCGAAGAATCATCTGCCGGATGCCGGCCGCAGTCAGAGCGATGAAGATGCAGCCGGAGAGGAAGACCGCCCCCAGAGCCGTTTGCCAGGGGATATGCATCTTCAGGCAAACGGTGTAGGTGAAGTAGGCGTTCAGGCCCATGCCCGGAGCCAATGCGATTGGATATCGGGCCACGATGCCCATCAGTATGGAGCCGAACGCAGCGGACAGGCAGGTAGCGGCGGTCACCGCGGCCAGCGGCATGCCGGAAGCCGCCAGGATGGCCGGATTCACGAGCACGATGTAGGCCATGGTCAGAAACGTGGTGACGCCGGCCAGCACCTCGGTGCGCCAGTTGGTTCCCAGGCGCGTGAATTCAAAGTAGGTTTCAAGCCATCTCAGCATAGGCGGGTTCATTTAGAAGACCACACAGCAGCCGCATCGCAAAGCGATTTGTGTTGGACCAAGCCTTCTGTGCCGGGTGATTGCCGCAACCCAAGCGAATTGGGACGCATCTATATGGAAGGATCCCGGTATCTCTGCGTGCGCGCTTCACCGCGTGTAGCCACTTTCCTCATCAACCACAAGGAGAACGTTCACATGCCCACATTTGCGGCGAAAGACGGAACACAGATTTACTTTAAGGATTGGGGAACGGGTCAACCCGTGGTCTTCAGCCATGGGTGGCCGCTGACGGCGGACGCATTTGAAGACCAGATGCTTTTTCTGGCCTCCCATGGCTATCGCACCATTGCCCATGACCGGCGCGGCCACGGACGCTCCGGCCAGTCCTGGGACGGCAACAACATGGATACCTACGCCGACGACCTGGCCACGCTGGTTGAACTGCTGGACCTGACCGGCGCGGTGCATGTGGGCCATTCCACCGGCGGTGGCGAGGTGGTTCGCTACATCGGCCGCTACGGGACCAAGCGCGTGGCCAAGGCGGTGCTGATTGGCGCGGTGCCTCCGCTCATGCTGCAGACCGTCAACAACCCCCTCGGCTTGCCCATCGGCGTCTTCGATGGAATCCGCAACGGCGTGCTCGCCGACCGCTCCTCGTTCTTCAAGGATCTAAGCGGTCCGTTCTACGGAGCGAACCGTTCAGGCTCGAAGAATCTGCAGGGTTTCCGCGATTCATTCTGGCTGCAGGGCATGCAGGGCGGCTTGAAGCCGGAGTTCGATTGCATCAAGGCGTTTTCCGAAACGGACTTCACCGACGACCTGAAGAAAATCGACGTGCCCACGCTGATCCTGCACGGCGATGACGACCAGATTGTGCCCATCAACGATGCAGCGTTGCTCTCGGCGGCGCTGGTCAAAGGCTCGACGCTGAAGGTGTATCCAGGCGCGCCGCACGGGTTGTGCTCCACCCACAAAACCGAAGTGAACGAAGACCTGCTGGCGTTCATCAAGGCGTAGCCCGGTTTACGTCAATGATTGCTCGGTGGAGTCCAGGAGGAAACTGCTCCTCTCGGGCGATACCTAAATTCTCCCGCGCCAATAGCCCGGTCGGCGCTTGGCGTGGGATACTGCCACGACGAGAATGCTCTCATCCCTTTCCTGAAAAATCACCGAGTAGGGAAACCACGACAGAACGAGCCGGCGCGTGTTTTTTGTGTAGGCTGTGCGCCGGCGAGGCGCCAATTTCCGTCAGAAAAGCCTCAGCCGCAGCCGGACTTCGCTGAAAGTACCAATCGAATGCCTGGTTGATTTCTTCTAGGAGTTTGTCGGAGATAGCCGAACGCGATTGTCTTGTTGGCCTTGGTGGGGCATCGGTATCTGATCGATGCTCACAGAGTCAAACGCGGAGCAGCCAGCCGTTGAGCATCCCTTACGCCCAAG
>Ga0302320_10002860_pt1 | contig 40383 bp, 40 predicted proteins | sample Bog_T0_3_FD_202130 | JGI IMG/M metagenome (GOLD analysis project Ga0302320, IMG submission 202130) | Peat permafrost microbial communities from Stordalen Mire near Abisko, Sweden - Bog_T0_3 | ecosystem: Environmental > Terrestrial > Soil > Wetlands > Peat | place: Sweden: Abisko, Stordalen Mire... | reverse complement strand
GACACCGACGAGAGCCGCGGGCCGCGGAGGGCGGCGACCCCCAGCGCGACGACGGTCATGTCGCCCCACGCCTTCCACGCGACGGCGTGCTTGAGGACGTCGTTCTCCGTCGTCCCCGGGCGCACGTACGGCTTCACCCACCGCTCCCACGCGTACGCCATCGACCCGCTCAGGGTCCCGCAGTTGGCGCGGATCACCACCCACGGGTTCGACGCGTGCAGGACCCTCTTGCGGTCGTGGGCGACCTTGGCCCTCTGCGCGTCCGCGAGGCGGGCGGCCGCGGAGGGGGGCGACGGGGGCGGCAGCGGGGCGCCGGGGCCGGGCGGCGCCGCCACCGGAGGCGCCGGGGGCGCGACCCCCGCCTCCTCGCGCGCGAGCTCGAGGTTGAGCTCGACCTGGTCGGCCTCGACTTGCCAGGCGAGGTACTCGTCGCCGTTGTGGTAGTAGGACGCCGCGCTGCTGGCGCCCATCGCGGCCGCGACGTAGTCCACGAACCTCTTGACAAAGTCGACGGGCGCGCGCGCGTACATCCTCTCGAAGGCCGCGATGTCGACGGGCAGCTGCTGGCCGTTGGTCGTCGGGAGGGAGGCGTCCAAAATGCCGCCCGGGGGGACGGCCGCGCCGGGGAAGAACGCCCCCGCCGACGTCGCCGCGTACCCCCCGCCCGGAAGAGGCACGATGTTGGGCGCGCCGTCCATCTGCGACGCCCCCAGGCCGTAGGGGGTCACGGCGGCGGCGGGGGGCGCGGCGGCGTCGTCGTCGCCACCGGCCACCCTCTCCCGCGACTGCAGCGGCATCCCCATCAGCGTCGCCGCCGGCGGCGGTGCCGCCGAGGCCGTCACCGCCGCCGAGGCCGGCCCCGTGCGTTTCCGCGTCGGAGGGGCGACGGCCGCGGCGACGCCGACGCCCTTGAAGCTGCCGCCGACGCCGTAGGACCCGTAGGGCCCGTAGTCCATTCCCCCCGCGGCGCGCGACGGCGGCGGTTTTGGGTTGTGCCGCGCCCGCTACTCCAAGGCGTCGAGCCCCATGGCGCGGCGGTAGCGGGCGCTGGTGATGTGCGCGTACGGCACCGGCGGCTGGTCGCCGTCGCCGTCGCCGTCGCCGCCACCGTCGGCGGCGACCCACCGCCGTTTCGTCACGGCCATCACGGCCATCAGCGGCGACCGCGTCGGCGCCGGGCGCGCCGTCGTGGTCGCCGCGACGGCGACGCGGGGCATGCGGAAACGCGGCCGCGGCGGGGACGCGGCGCCAGGCGCGTCCCCACCCTCACGAGCGTCCGAAAGTGCGACCCCCGCAGCACGACGTGCTTGTCGCAGGCGTTGAACTCGGCCGGCGACGCGTCGCGCACGATGGAGGCGTTGCTCCCCATCGCGCACATGATGGAGGGCGCGTCCGCAAAGAGGACGAGCGCGCCGACGCTGGTGCCGTTGACGCGGCACCACGCGCGCGCGTGCGGGAGCTCGAACCACGCGTCCTGGTCCCGGTGGTCGCGCGTGCGCACGTTGCGCGCCTGCTGCATGACGATGCGCGTGCAATCGGCGACGTCGCAGGGCACGTCGCCGACGGCCTCGAAGAAGCTCGCGGGGTCGAGGCGCATCGCGTCCGACACCGCCGACCTCTGCGCGCGCATGCAATTCCCCGCGACGCCCACCGACCACAGGAAACAGTCCCCGTCGGGAGGAACCGCGCGCGTCTCGTACGTCGCGTCGCCGACGACGTGCTTCATCGTTGTGGGTGTTGCCGTCGTCGGCGTTCACCGTCGTCGTTCACCGTCGTCGTCGTTCGCCGTCGTGCATTTTTCTTTTTTTCATTCGTTCGCCGTCTTTTTTTCAACGTCACGCGACGACGACGGTGAAACGATGCGCCGTGGGCGAAACGACGGCGAACGACGACGACGGCGAACGACGACGGCGAACGACGACGACGGCGAACGACGACGACGGTGAACGACGGCGAACGACGACGGCGAACGACGGCACAAAACGACGGACGACGACGTCACAAAACGACGGCGGACGACGGTGAACGACAGACGACGCCGAATGTCCTTCTACCCCAACAGCGACGATTGCGACGTGGCGTCGTACGGCGGCGACGACGCCCCGTCGCGGAAACGCGGGCGCAACGCGCCGCGGGGACGGGGACAGGACTTTGACCTCGCGGCGATGGCGGACGACTCGGCGGCGGGGATGGGGGGGTACGCGGGCGGCAACGGCGGTTCTACGAAACCCCCCGGGGAGCCCGTCGCGTGGAAGAAGCTGCGGGACGAGATCGACCGGTGCGACACCGAGTGCTGGGGGTGCGCCGAGGGCGTGGGGTCAAAGGCCCCCGCGGGCAACAGGCTGCTGGCGGGCCTGGGCCGCCTCGTCGACCAGCTGCGCAGCGGCACGGGCAGCCGGTCGTTCCTCTACGAGCAAATCGCGACCTTTCACGAAAAGGTCACCGTCCCCGCCAAGAGGGCCCTCGGGGAGCCGTGCGACCCCTGGCCCCTCGAGATGATCCAGGTCCACTTTGAGGCCCACGTCGTCGACGCGCGCGCCGTCATCGTCGACGGCCAGAGGACGCTCCAGACGCTCGTGGCCTTTCTGAAAAACAAGACCGTGCGCGTCGTCGTCGGCGAGGACGGGCGCGAGGAGGAGGTCGCGCACACGGAAAACATCGCCCACCTGCTCAAGTGTCTCGCCGCCCAAAAGTCCTACGCCTACGGCGACGCGACCAAACTCTTCCGGTGAGTACTTTCGTAACCGGTCGTTTTGTCGTGACTCGTCGTCGCGCGTTCGTCGTCGCGCGTTCGTCGTCGCGCGTTCACCGTCGTCGCCGTTCGCCGTCGTCGTTCGGCGTCGCCGATTTTTCGCCCATGGCGCCCGATCGTTCGCCGTCTTTTTTTCAACGTCGTTTCGGCGTCGCCGTCGGATGACGTTGAAAAAAAGACGGCGAACGAGGGAAAAAAAGAAAAATCGACGACGGCGAACGCGCGACGACGGCGAACGCGCGACGACGGCGAACGACGGTGAACGACGACGGCGGCGACGGGTCACAAAACGCAAATGCCCCGCGACCACGACGAGGCCGGGACCTTGAGCTACATGCTGTGCACCCACACCGCCAAGTACAGCGACGACGCGATCCTGCGATGGCTGGACGTTCGCCGTCGCCGCGCGCAACCTCCTCGCGCGGCGAAACGCGCGTCTCGCCGCGCACGACTGCCGCTCTCGTACCAGCACCAGGTGACGTGCGCGGCCGCCGCCGGCCGCTCGCCCGAGCTCGTGCACGGGCTGCTCGGCGCGTGCAGCCCGTACGGCTCGGCATGCGTCAACTGGTTTTACCTCCTGCAGCCCAAGTACACGCGCACGCTCATGGAGCTGCCCCCCAGATGGCTGCGGCGCGTCCAGCTGCACCTCCTCACCGACACCACCGGCACGCTGTGGGACTTCGCGACGGCGATACAGCCGTGGACGGACTCGCCGCTGCCCGACTACGTCTTGCGTGCGCTGCACCCGCACGCGCCGTCGTTTGCGGTGCTCGCGATCGCGTGCGGCCACGGCGCCGACGCCCCGCGCGTGTCGCCGCTCTTGAGCGAGGGGGTGCTGCGCGAAATCTGGAGGGGCGTCGGCGGGTGACGGCGGTGAAAACGCGCACACACAAAACGCCGAAAAAAATGAACGGTCTCGCTCTGCCTGATTTGGGGACGATGATGCGGCAGGGGCGGCCGTTCGACCCCACGGCGGGGCCGAGCCGCAAGATCCCTCGGCTGGCCGGGGAGTCGTGGCCGGGCGGCGACCCGCGCGACTTCCTCATCGGGATCGACATGCCCAACGACCAGGTCGAGAGCCAGGCGCGCGTGGTGCACCGGTTCGTCATGATCGCGTCCCGCAAGAACCGGTTCACGCAGGACGCGGGGAGGTTCTCCCCGCTGTGGATGATGACGGGGAAGAGCGACCCCCGCAAGGCCAAGCCCGCGACGGGGACCGGCGTCACGCCCAACAGCGGGCGGCAGGGCGCGATGACGACGCACGTCCTCAACTACCACCTCGCGATGCTGACGTACACGTCCCCGGACCTCGACTGCATCCCGACCCCGGAGTGGGTGCGCAACAACTTCCGCCTGTGCGGCGTCCTCCACTCCGACAAGGGCGACACCTCGTACCAGAACGGCGAGCGCGTCGTCACCGTCGACAGGCAGAACCCCAAGTGCCAGGTGTCGAACGTGTGGCCCGCGGGGACGCGCCATGGGGACTTCCTCTGGTTCATCGTAAAGTACGTCAAGGTCGACCACGCCGTGGCCTACGAGCCCGTGAGCGCGCAGACAGCGCAGCACGTCTTTACGTTTCGCTCCGACGGCGTCGAGCTCGAGCACCCCGGGTACCTCGTTCAGATCGTCCCCCACTCGACGCGCGTGCCGTGGGTCGAGCGCGAGGCCCTCTGCACCGTCGTCGAGTACAACAACGGGCGCAAGCTCCGGCTGTACGGCTACGAGATCCCCATCGGGCGCGTCACCGAGGACAAGTTCGACGACGCCGCCGATCCCCTGGCCGCGATGCGCTCGGCGGACAAGCTCGCCAACTGCCCCCTCATGACGGTGCTCATGAAAGTGTAGGCGTGCGCGTCGCGCGTGTCGTCGTACAACCGAATGGCATCGTCGTCGCCGTCGTCGTCGCCGCCACCCGCAAAGGCCGCGAGGACCGCGAAGGCCGCGCCCTACGCCGCGTCGCACGAGGACCTCGTCGCGCGCGCCGTCAACCTGACGCCGCACGCCATCTACCTGCGCCCCGCATCCGACCCCGACGACGCGCCCAAGCTCAAGGAGAGCGACGTCGTGATCGGCGTCGTCACCGACGCCGCGACCAAGGCGGTGTACGCGGCCGCGGGGCGGCTCGTCGAGGCCGAGGCCGTCGTGTGCGGCGACGTGGTCGAGGGCGTGCCCGCGGTGCGGCGCGCCGTCTACCGCCTCGCGCCGGTTCCCGCCGAGTTCCACGTGCCCGACGGCGCCATCGTGTTTGTGAGCATGCTCGTCGCCGAGGCCCTGCTGCTGGTGGACGGCGGCGGCGACGACGCCGACGACGCCGACACCGTCCCGCGCTCGGTGCTGGACAAGCACTTTGGCGCCAAAGACGTCGTGCTGCTCACCCCCGACACCGGGGCCACGGCCGTCCGCGACGCCAAGGGCGCGGTTTGGGCCGCGCGCAGGGTGCGCGACTACACGCGGTACGAGGAGTGACGCGTGTAGTCGCGTCGTGCCGTCGCGTCGTTACCTCACAACTCGTCGCGCACGCGCATCCAGAGCTTCCCCAGCAGGTTGAGGCCCCTCCACCGCGCGGGGTCGGACGCCGTCGCGGCGGAGGGGCCGCACCCGATGCCCCACACGGCGTCGAAGGGCGAGGCCTCGGCGAGGACGTGTGGGGCACTGGCCCGCAGCATCGCGGCCAGCTGAGGGTGCTGAGCGACCTTTTTGCGCAAAACCCCGAGCATGACGCCCTCGCGCTCGCGCACCCACTTGGCCTCGTCCCACGGCTTGATGCTCCTGCCGACCTGTTTGGCCGCGTACGGCGTTTTGGCCTTGAGGACCTTGGCGGCCGCCGCGGCGTCGCCCATGGCGAGGGCCTTGTGGTACATGAACGCGTGCTCCGCGGTCATGTACGTGACACCGCCGTCGACGATGGGGTGCGCGCTCCAGTTGGAGAGCCACCCGTGCGGCCCGCCGGGCTTCCAGAAGATGACGATGGGGGCGGTGGCGGCGGGGGCGGCGGGGGCGTCGACGCGGGGGCGCTTTGCGTCGGCGGCGCCCGCGGCGTCGGCGGCGCCCGCGGCGGCGGCGGCGCCCGCGTCGGCGGCGGTGTCGCCCGTGTCGGCGCTCATTTTGTGAGTCGCGACGGCGCGACGGCCGTCACGTTCTCGGGTCAGGAACGGGTCACAATTCGCGCGTCCGTCCGGCCGGCCGGCGCAACGTCGCGACTCACAAAACTTTTGTGAGTCGCGACGGACACGACGGGCGACGCGAGCGACGCGGGCGTTGCGGGCGTTGCGGCCGCACTCGAGGCGCTGCTGACGACCGCGGCCCGACTGCGAGGCGCCGCGATCGACGTGGGCGGCGCGGGCGGTGTGCACCATACGGGCGACGCGGGCGGCGCGGGCGAGTGGAAGTGGATCACGCGTGCTGGGCCGGCCGTGGCGTCGACGACGCAACAGGTCAACGACCGCCTCACGGCCAACAGTTGCACCGACGTCGAGTACGTCGAGCGCACCTTCAACCTGGGCTTCGTCACGTCCGAGGTGACGTACGGCAAAGCGACCATAAAGGCGAGCGAGTTGTACGGCGAGTGGCTCGGAGCTTGCGGCGCTCCGTCCTGGCTGTGGTACATCATCCACAAGCGCGGCCCGTACGTCCAGATCGAGCGGATGTGGACGCTCTCGCCGTGGCTGAGCGAGGACGATCAGAGGGACGGGTTCGCCAAGTACGTTTGTAAGGTCGAGATGTGACGCCGCACGACACACACAAAAAATGGGCGACGCGGGCGACGCGGGCGACGCGGGCGACGCGGGCGACGCGGGCGACGCGCGACCCGCGACGGGGCGGCCCAAGGAGCTGCACTTCGACCAGACTCGCGCGGTGGCTCTGGCGACGGGGCGGCACAAGCTGTGCGTGATCACGGGCCCCCCTGGCAGCGGCAAGAGCACGATTCTGCGCGAGATCGTCGCGCGGATGAAGGCGGACGGGACGACGCCGCTGCTCCTGGGGCCCACGGGCAAAAGCGTGATGGTGATGCGCGCGTGCGTCGGCCACCACCCGCACGTGATGACCATCTCCAAGATGGAGACGTCGCCGCAAATCGCCGGCACGTACCACGGCGGCACCGTCGTCATCGACGAGGCCTCGATGGTGAGCGTGGTGCACCTGTCCGCGGTGCGGCGCGACCTCGCGCCGTCGCGCCTGGTGCTCATCGGCGACGCCGACCAGCTCCCCGCCGTCGGCGCCTCGGCCGTGCTCGCCGAGCTCATCGCGTGCAAGTGGGTCCCCACGGTCGCCCTCACGCACGTGTACAGGCACGACCAGGCCACCGCGCTGTTCCGCAACCTCGGCAAGTTCCGCCGCCCCGGCGCCACCGCCGCCGCCCCGCCGCCGCAGCTGAGCGCGAGCGACTTTGAGGTCGACGCGAGCTTCCGGCGCCTGTGCATCGGCGAGGGCACCGACCTCACGGCGACGCTGGCCGAGCTGTGCGCTGTCCCGGCGGCCGAGCGGCCCTACGTCATCTGCATGACCAACGACGAGCGCAAGCTGTTCAACGCCGTAGTACAGAACAAGGTCAACGCGCGCGCGGACTCGGGCCGGGGACAGCCGTTCCCGAAGCCCTACGACGGCTCCAGCAAGTACTTTGACGAGGTGCGCGTCGGCGACCCCGTCATGTGCCGCAAGAACGCCTACCCCGACAGGAAGCCCGTGGCGAAGGCGCCGGCGGCGCCGGCGGCTGCAGCGGCGGCAGCGGCCGACGAGGACGAGGAGGAGGACGACGAGGACGACGCCCCGCCGGCGCCGACGCCGACGTTCGACATGCTCGTCAGCAACGGCACGCGCGGGGAGGCGGTGTGCGTCGACGGCGTGCCCGCGGTGCGCTACGAGACCATCGACGGCGAGGGCAACTGCGCCGTGTTCGAGGACAAGTACTGTTTCCGGCGCAGCAGGTTCAAGGTGCGCGAGTTCCAGCTCGGGCGGGCGGGCACCGTCGACACCGCGCAGGGCAGCCAGTACCCCCACGTCGTCGTGGTTTTGGATGACGGCGCGCGCTCCCTCACGCGCAAGCACCTGCTCGTGGCCCTGTCTCGCGCGCAAAAGTCGTGCACCCTCATCCACACCGACGGCGCGATCGAAAAGGTCACGCGCCCCTGGTACGCGGCGCCCTCGGCCTTCAGCGTGTGTCTGAAGGCGACGGACTTTTCCGAGTTTTAACCTTACCAGACCCCCGCGGCGGCCGCAAACGTCGCGGCGTCGACGTACGACACGTCGACGCTGGCGTCGCCCTCCGCTCTGACCGCGGGTCTGCTGTGCGGCGTCGCCGTAAGCACGACCTCCCACCGCCCCGCGGAAAACACGTAGACGGCGTCGCCGCCGGCGTCGGCGGGGCGCGCGTACTTGGGCGCCGATCCCGTGAACTCGCATACGGCCTTGATGCACGGCCCCGTGAAGCGCACGCGCCGCTTGGAGGGCGCGCCCGCCTGCGTCGTCGTCGTCGCCGTGGTCGCCGTCGCCGCTGCGGCGGCCGCGGCCTTGGGCGCCCGCGGCTTGCGGGGTCTTTTCTTCGGAGCGGCGTCGCCGGGAGCGGGGACGGCGCCGTCCCCGCTCCCGGCGACCTTGGGCTTGGCCGCCCGCGGCTTCTTCTTGGAAAAGTACGACACCGGCATGCCGCGCTTGTCGACGCCGAGGGCGGCGTCGAGGTCGCGAGGACGGATGTCGCCGTCGCCGCCGTTCATTTTGTGTTTTGTGACCTCGTCGCCGTCGCCGTTCGTCGCCGTCGTCGTTCGCCGTCGTCGTTCGCCGTCGCCGATTTTTCTTTTTTGCAGTCGTTCGCCGTCTTTTTTTCAACGTCATCCGACGACGACGGTGAAACGACCGCCATGGGCGAAAAAGACGGCGAACGACTGCAAAAAAGAAAAAATCGGCGACGGCGAACGACGACGGCGAACGACGACGGCGAACGACGACGGCGAACGACAAAACACAAAATGGTGGAGGCGTTTTGCGAGGAGGTTTACTCTGCGTCGACGTCATCGGCGACGACGACGCCACTGGCCGACGAGGAAGAGTCGCGGTACATGAGCGACTTGGCCTCGGGGTGGGGGTTCCGGCGCGTGGAGACGCACGCCAACTTCCGGTCGCGCCGCGGGACGATGTGGCCCCCCACGGGGTACGCGGCGTCGATCCCGGCCAAGACGCCCTTCGTCGCCGACCCGTTCCTCAACGCGGGCCTCTTCGGGGGGGTGTGGATGTTCCGCGTGCGCGCTCCCCCGTGGACGGCGGTGTCGGTGACCATCCCGGACGCCACGAAAGCGGACATCGCGCGCAACGCCGCGGCGCGCATCCGCGACGTGTCCCCGAACCCGCCCGCGCCGACGGACGACCCCGAGGGCGGCTGGGTCGAGGCGCTCGGGTCCGGCGGCTCCGTGGGCCTCTACTGCGGCCCCGACGCCGACTCCGGCGAGGACCAATGGGCGGTGCGCGTGCAGTCCGCGCTGCCGACCGAAACCCTCGAGGCCTTCGAGCTCGAGCTCCAGGGCCTCGAGCGGTCCAAGTGCACCGTGGCGACGGCCACCGCCGACGCCTTTGGCCGCATGGAGAGGCTCGCAGAGTTCAACGCGAGGCGGCTCGCGTGCGCCTTTGCCGAGTGCGCCGGCGTCGCGTTCGAGGGCGGCGACGCCGTCGCCTGCGCCGCGGCCTACGACGTCGTCGCTGGCGGCGACACCGCCCCCGCCTCCATCGACGCCGCGCTGCGCTGGGTGGGCGCCAGCGCCAAGATCCCCTCGTGGTGCGTCCTGCCGCCCCGCGGCGAGGGTCTGGGCACGGAGCTGCGCGGCTACAGGCTTGGAGAGGCGCTCGCGGCGCTCGCTCCAGACGACGCGCGCCGCGAGTGTCTCGTCGTCCGAGCCAGCCACGCCGCCCCCGACGTCGCGACGATGTGGGGCGTCGTCAGGGCCGACGACGCGTCCGGGAACGTCGTCTTCTACAACGCGTGCGCGCCGCACGCCGAGGGGGTCGCCGTGTGCGGCGACCCCCTCAAGCCCGCGCGCATCCTCACGTGGCGGCGCGGGGGCTCGAGGGCGGCGCCGCACACCCTCGCCGTCGGAAACGTCGCTCGCGTCGAGGCCGGCGCCGGCGTCCCGCCCCGCGCGACGCACACGCCCGCGATCGCGGCGCGGCACTTTTGGCTCGACGCGGCCGTCGCCAACGTCAACGTCGCGGCGACGTACGGGGACGTCGACGTGGGCTCGTCGCCCGCGCCCGCGACGTCGCGGTTCATGACGCCGCACTGGACGCGCCACTCCATGTTTGGGCCGGGGCCGGGGCCCGGCGGCCGCGTCGCCCTGGCGGAGGACGCCCTCGAGAGGCTGCGCTGCGTGCTGCTCATGCGGGCGGAAACGTACGTCCCGCTGGGGTGACGGCGCGGCGGCGGCCGCGCGACGACGACGGCGACGCTTTCCCGTAAAACGCGCCGCGCACACGCGCACACAAAAAACCGACGAAACCGGCCCTCGCTCGCGCGCCGCGTCCGCGATGCCGTCGCTCGCCACGGCGCCGCAGAACCGTACCAATGTCAACGTCAACCTCGCGGTGAGGGAGCTGGAGATGCGCGCGGCGACGCAGGCGACGCCGCAGTTCAGGGCCAACTACCACGAGTTCCACCCCGCGTCGTCGGAGCCGCAGGATTTCGGCGTCAACACCGGCGAGATGGTCTGGACGCGCGTCAAGGACGCGCCGGGGGCGCAGAGGCGGGCAAACGTCTTCACGTCCTTCAACATGATGGCGTTTCCGCTGTCCAACCTCGAGCGGGAGGGCAAGAACTCGCTCACGCGCGACGAGCAGGCGTGGCTCTACGCCAAGTCGCAGTACAGGTGCGTCGGCATCGCCGTCAAGGACACCGCGTACTCCAAGGGGTCGACGCACATCGTCGACCCCCCGGTGATTACCGTCACGGGCACCATCGACATCCTCAACCTCGGCCCCAAGAGCATCAAGGCCATGGACCTCATCATGGCGTGCATCCCCACCGCGGCGGAGAGGCGCCACCCGCGCGTCAAGGGGCTCTCCGACACCAAGATCGTCGGCATCCCCAAGCCCTTCGACCCCTCCGACGTCAAGCCCCTCGTCGCGACATACCTCCGCTACTTTGGCGTCTCGAACGCCACCGAGGCCAGGCTGCCCGTCGTCACCAAGAGGCCGCTGTGCGACGTCAACGACGCCGCGGAGGCCTTTGCCCAGCAGGTGCGGTACGCGTTCCTCCTGGGCGCGCTGCTGGGCAAGAAGTCCGGCCTCGCCGGGCTCGGCCCCGAGGAGCTCGAGCGGGCCGTCGGCCTCAGGCCCGTCGAGAGGGGCGCCGTCATCACCGTCCCCGACGGACCCGAGTGGGCGTTTGCGCAGGAGTACAGGGGCGTGCCCCTGCCCAAGTTCATCATGCGCCTCATGCTGGGCCTCACCCCGAAGATGGCCGACGGGTTCACCGAGATCTCCAAGCACATGAGCATGCAGACCCGCGACCTCGTGTGCAACGCGGCGGCCAACACGCTCAGCGCCGAGAACCAGCGCATCAGCATCCTCCACAACGAGGTCATCGGGGTCGCCCTCGGGCCCGCGGAGCCGGGGCAGCCCTTCCCCCTCCACCTCCAGATGCTGCGCGTGTGAGTTGGGTGTGTGTGGGCGGGGTGGGCGGGGGAGTTGTGAGGCGGTGCAGCGCCGTCGCGACTCACAATTCAAAGATGGCAGCCGAGAGCGCGCACCCCGCGCACCATGTCGCGTCTCTCGTCGCGCACTTCGTGTTTGTTTACGCCGTCGCGCACCTCGTCCTGGCCGTCGAGAAGCCTGACGCGGACACGGGCACGTGGGCGCGGCTCCCCGTGAACCCCAGCACGGTGTCGCTGCTCGTTGTGCTGGTGTGGTTGCGAGCGTGGTAACACCGCCTCCACGCGCGCACGCGCACGCGCGCCTACACCAGCGTCTCCGGCCCGGGCAGCGGCAGACCCATCCACGCCGGGGCCATGGGCCTCGTCATCGTGCGGATGTAGGTGCACATGGCCGCGTCCCCAAAGGACGACGCGGTGACGTCGGCGATCGTCACGTACGCCTTGGCGATGGAGTGCGTCTGCACGACGTCGCCAAAGTGCGGGGCACCCAGCGCCACCCCCGTGTCACGGGGGTGGGTGTACGCGCGCAAATCGCCCTCCGTGATCCACATGAACCCGCGCGGGCAGTCGGGGTCGTCGCGCGCGAGCTTCATGCACAGCAGAGCGTTGGCCCTGTCGAAGGGAAGCGTCGCGCGCACGACGGCCTCCAGCTGCGGGAACGACGCGAGGTACTCGCGCGCGGCGCGGCCGAACGCCTCGGCGATGGCCGCCTTGACCACGGGCTTGAGCAGGCGGTTGGTGAGGTCCCAGCGGGCCGTCTCCAGCCGCGCGACCTCGGCGGCGGCGGCCTCGTCGCTGGTGCCCTCCACCTTGAGGCGCGCCCACTCCATCGCGTTGGGGTCCTTCTCGAGCCACGCGGCCAGGTCGTCGACCCTGGCTTGCACCTCCTCCGCCGTCAGCGTCACTCCCGCGGCAGCGACGGAGGCGGTGGTGGCGGCGGGAGCGGCGGCGCTCATCGCGGCTGCGTTGTTGTGGTGTCGTCGCGACGACGGCGCCGGCGCCGTCGTCGCGCCGGCGGCGGCGCCACCTCACAACTGTGAGTCGAGGCAGCACACCTAACATGAATCCGTTCCGATACCTCGCTCGCATCCGCAAGGAGCACAAGCGCAAGCGCGATCTCAAGGATGCCTGTGGACTCGTCCCAAGAGTGAAGAAAGCCGTCTTCTCCCATCATGGCGAGTTCTGCGCCATGGTCGTGGTCGGATGCTTTCGCGACGGCCCCAGTGGGTACGGCGTTGCGGTCGTTGTTCCCCCCGACGAGATTGATGAGTACCAGTGGATGCTCGACATTTATTTTTTTGACGAGCGTTTCCCGGTGCGCGCGATCACACACGAGTCACGCGTGTGGTGAGTTACGCCCCGCACCCGACGAACCCCTGGACGCACCCCGCCCCGTCTCGCTGCATGCGGTCTCTTTGCGCGGTAAGCAGCAGGGCCAAGTCTCGTGCCAGCACGCGCTCGTCCACGTCGACGTGGGTGCGCAGTCCTTCGTCGGGCAGTGATGGCGCGCCGTGGCCCCGCGAGACGTTGAAGGCCTGGTCGCACGACGCGTCGGCGCAGAAGCTCGACGGGAAGCGGCGCCACGCCTGGAGCTCGGCCTGGGTCGCGGCAAAGGTGGGCGTGGGGCGCAGCTCGAGGACGGCGGCGAGGTGGTGGGCAAACACGAGGTTGAAGAGCTGGGACGAGTGCACAGACAGGAAGAGCGCGTAGCTCTGGAACACGGCGGCCTGCTCCCGGAGCGAGACGCGCGATCCCACCGTGGCGTTCTCGTACCGGCATATCCCGACGCGCCGCAGCCCGCGCTCCAGAGCGGCGTAGTCCCGAATCTCGCGCAGGTCGGTGCCCTCGGACCTGAAGAGTACGACGACGCGGTTCTCGGGACACGCCGGGGGCGGGACGGGGCGGCCCACGGGGTTCCACTCCACGTTGACAAAGTGCCGCCACGAGGCGCGGTCCGCGTCGCTCGCGAACTTGACCTCGAAGATGTCCCGCAGCTCCATGACGCGCTCCATGCACACCACCCCGCCCCACTTCTCGACGAGGTCGTCCTTGTACACGCTCGAATTCAAGCCCGCGAGCTCCGGGCCGAGCACGGCCAGTACAATCTGCGTCAGCACGGACGACGCGGGGCGCGATTTGGACGGGTACCGGCTCTGCTTGAACATAAAGATGCGGTCCACCTCACCGCCTTGACCCTCGCGCCGCAGCGCCCGCACCAGACTGTGCGACTGCACCACGCGAGACCCCACGTGGGAGAAGTGGGCGTTCACGAGGTGCGTGTCGACGAGGAGCGTCGTGCCGGGGAGGTACGCCACCGGGCCGTGGCACTCGACCGCACTCGTCATGTCGCGAAGTTGGCCGCACTCCCCCGTCGTGCTCGTGCCCGCCACGGGGAACACCTGCCCGCTCAAAAACCCAGAGTTGTTGTCCCTGCAGTCCCGCACGCGCACGCACATTCCAGAGAACTCGCACACGGGCCACCCCCCAACGTTGCGCAACCGAACCGAGGCCGGCGGGAGTTCAGTCCACGGCACACGCCGTTCCGCGCCGGTGTACGTGAGCCCTCCCTTCACGGAGCACCCCATCATCGAGCCCGAGTCCCCGCAGTCGGCGGGCTGTTCGATTTGCTGCGGGGCAGGCCCGCGATCACCACCCAGCCGCGCCGAGGCCCGCGCCGCGCCCGCCCCGGCCAGGGCGACGGCGAGCCCCACGCCGAGACAGGCCCATTTCGGCGCGCGCGGCGGTGCGGCGGCGACCATTGGCCGGCGTGGCTGTGCAAACGATGCCCTTGTTTGTGATAACTCACTACACCTGCGCCAGCCTCGCCGCGAGCGCGTTCACCATCTGGAGCTCCTCCCACCCCATGTCGGCCACGCGCACATCGGGAAACACCCAAAGCGAGATCGGAACAACGCCCCTGCCCTGCGCGCGGAGAATCTGGGGTCGGGCGTCAGTAACTGTCAGGGGAAATATGTACGCGGAGTCCGCACCCGTCTCGCGGTAGTGACTCGGCAGCGGAAAGCGAGAGCGACCGTATCCGCGCCAGTCCTTCCACACGGCCGCGAGCTCGGTCACGACCTCGCGCTTGGCGCGGCGGACCACGTGCAGGGCCACGAAGGCGTCCTGGAGCTCCCACCACTCCGCCATCGTCAGGTGGCACCACCACGTTTTGCCCGCCCGCTGCAGCACCCGCACCACGGCGTCGCGCCACACGCTGTCCTCCCTCTCCACCTCTATGCGCTCGCTCGCTTGGAGCAAGCTCTCGCACCAGTAATGCGCGTGCTCCCCGGCGGGGCCGCCCCAGTCGTGCCGCGTCATCGGCGGGCGGTGACGTTGTGGCGGGTGGCGGCGCCTCCTCACAACTGTGAGGAGACGCCGCGACGCCGCCGACGCCGAGGGGATGTCCGCCACCGACCCCGCCGACACCAAAAGCCTCGTGCGACTCGCCGACAAGACGTTTTACGCGGCGCACCTCCTCGTCACGGGCGGCGTCCTCGACTACGCGTTCACGCGCGCGACGGGGCGCGGGTCGCCGATCCCGCTGCCGTTCTTTGCGATGGCCGCGGCCGTGGTCGCGCTCCTGGGTCTGGTCGTCGGCGTGCGCGCGTGGCGAGTGCGTCGCGCCCTCGACGCCGCCGCCCGCGCCCCGCGCCCGCCCGTGACCGCGACGCGCCGTCGGCACCGTCGCGACGCCGCGCCGGCCGTCGCGACTCACAACTCGCGCCGGTGCTGCCCGAAGCCGTCCGTCGTTGCCGGCGTCGCGGTGAACGTGGCGGCCGCGGCGCTCCTCGCGCACACGGCGCGCCTCTGGACCGACGCGGCCAACTGGCGCTCGTGGCGCGAGTTGTGAGCCGCGCCGGCCGTCGCGGCGTCGCGGCGTCGCGGCGTCGCGGCTCACAATTCAAAGATGGTCACAATCCCCTCAAGCGCCGACGTCACCGGCGCCGTGGCGCTCGTGGCGCACACCGTCATCGTGGCGCGCATCTGGTGGGTGTGGGCAACGACGGACGGCTTCGGGCGGCAGGGCTGGCCGGTGTCGCTCGCCGAGGTGGTTTTCACGGTGTCGGTCGTCGCGGCTCTTCGCCGGGGCGCGCTGCGTCTGCGGTAGGTGGCGGCGCGGCGATGGCGTGTCCCCCGACGAGTGGACGGCGTTTGTCCTGCTGTTGTACACGACCGTCGCGTTCGGGAGGGGGAAGCACGCGCGGCGCGAAAGCGGCGCCGAGGCGGCGGTGACGTCGGGGTCGGGCACGCACGAAGTGTGACACAACGTAACTCGCGCCGTCGCGCCACCGCGCTACCGCACCATGGGTTCTCGCCACCCCCGGCCCGCGTCGCCGTCGCCAGCGTCCGCGCCGCCGCCACCGCCCCCTCCCGCGCCGACGCCCCAGCCGCCCCCGCCCGCCATCGTCGGCTACCGCTCGCAGGACACGCCGCGAGGCCGCACGACGGAAACGGCGACGCTGGTCGTCGACACCGACGGCCAGGCCAAGTTCAAGTGGGAGCCCGCGACCATCAACCCCACCTACGGCATCGATCCTCAGGGGCGCACCATCATGCGCACCGGCGTATCCACGCACGTCTTGGCGCCGCCGTGAGAGAGCGAGAGCCGCGGTAACGACGTCGCCACGGAAGGATTCTGAGTGCGATGGGAGACGAGAGACGAGAGAAGGGACGCACCTTGACGTTTGAGCTGTGCGCCGAGCACGTGCGCTTGTCGGCGAGGCCCACCCAGACCGTGATGAGACACTGGCTGCGCTTCCACTTGACGGCCGGGTTCTTCTCGAGGAAGATGGCCTCCACCTTGTCGAGCACGGCGCGCGACTGCCCCTCGCTGGGCGAAAACACCGCGACCTCGACGCGGGGCAAGGTGCACAGGACGGCGTAAATGAACTGCGACACACAAGCGGTTTTCCCCCATCGCCGCGGCGTGCACACGTTGAGACACTGCACCGTGTCGATCTTTCGGATGCCGTACTTTTCACACACCCTCCGCTCGTTGTACCCGGCGCCAAAGATGTAGCGCATGAACGCGTACACAAACACCTGGTGCAGGGCCGCCTGCCCCGCGCTGCGGTACGTGCCGTCGCTCTCGAGGTCGGCGAAGACGGCGTAGATTTTTTCGACGAGGTCGAAGCCGACGTCGAGGGCGCTGCGGCACATGTGGGCGCGCGCCTCCTCCCACGGCTGGAGCGTGCGCACCGCCGCGAGCGCGTCGCGCCGCTGCCGCTTCGCGTCCTGCTGCGCGGCAACCACCATGTCGCCGACACACCGCGACGCCGGCATTTTTGTGACCTCGTCGTTCGGCGGCGTCGTTCGCCGTCGTCGTTTCACCGTCGTCGTCGTTCACCGTCGCCGATTTTTCTTTTTTTCGCCCGTTCGCCGTCTTTTTTTCAACGTCATCCGACGGCGACGGTGAAACGACGTTGAAAAAAAGACGGCGAACGGGCGAAAAAAAGAAAAATCGGCGACGGTGAACGCGCGACGGCGAACGACGACGGCGAACGACGACGGCGAACGACGACGGCGCATCACAAAACAACCGCCTGTGGCGACAAACGCACAATGCATCCCCCCGTCGTCGCTGCCGCCATCGCCGCCGCGGGGTCCGCGTGTCCGTTCACGATCATCCAGCGCGTGAGCGTGGTCGGCGCGGCGGTGGACGTGGCCTTTGAGGCCCCGCCCGGCGAAGAGAAGCGAATTATGCGCAGCGTGCACGGGACGCACGAGGCCGCGGTCGCAAAGGCTGAGGAGATCATGCGGATGTACCCGGGGGTGTTTTACTCCTTTCGCACCGGCGACGGCGACCTCACGTGCGCCATCGCGCTCAGCGCCATCCATGGCCTCACTGTCGACGACGACGACGCGACACTCTGCGTCTACTTTGAGCACGGCCGAATGAACAGGATCGGGTTCATGGACGCGGCCTCGGCCAAGGCGGCCGAGGCTTTGATTCGCGCGCGGCGCGCCCACGTCGGTGTTTTGCTGTCGCCGTCGGTGTAAGTCGCTTTGTCGTCGCGCGTTCACCGCCGCCGTCGTTCGCCGCCGTCGTTCGCCGTCGTCGCGCGTTCGCCGTCGTCGATTTTTCCGCCCTTGGCGGTTCGTTCGCCGTCTTTTTTTCAACGTCGTTTGCCGTCGCCGTCGGATGACGTTGAAAAAAAGACGGCGAACGACCGAAAAAAAGAAAAATCGACGACGGTGAACGCGCGACGACGGCGAACGACGGCGACGAACGACGACGGCGAATGCGCGACGCCGAACGACGACGGCGAACGACGGCGACGAACGACGACGGCGAATGCGCGACGCCGAACGGGCGACGACGGCGAACGACCGCCCGCGGCGACGCACCACAAAACCATGTCTCTCGTCGACCAACCCGTGCAGGCCGCGTACGCGTGCATGAAGCGTGCGCGCACTGCCGACGTGGCGGGGGGCGAGCGCGAGGCGATGCGGCTGTACGCGCGGTGCAGAGCGACGGCGGAGAACGTGGTCAAGCACATGGACCCCGCCCGCAACGCCGCCAACGCGCCCGTCGTCCAAAGCATGGAAAAGCTCATCAGGCAGTGCGACGAACAGGCGGCGCGCATCTCCGAGGCGCTGGAGGCCCAGGCGGCCCAGGCGGCCCAGGCGGCCCAGGCGGCCGCGGTGGCCGCAGAGACGACCGCCGCGCCGACGGCGCCGACGCCGACGGCGCGCCTGCTGACGGAGTCGACGGGGGTCGGGTGGGGGGACGTGGCCGGGCTGCACGCGGCGAAGCAGGCGCTGGAGGAGGCCGTGCTGCTGCCGCTGTGGCACCCGGAGCTGTACGTGGGGCCGGTGACGCCGTGGCGGGGCGTCCTGCTGTACGGCCCCCCGGGCACGGGCAAGACGCACATCGCGCGCGCGCTGGCCACGGAGGCCCGCACGGCCTTCATGTCGGTGTCGGCGAAGGACATGGTGAGCAAGTGGCAGGGCGAGTCGGAGAAAAACATCACGGCTCTCTTCGCCGACGCGCGCGCCAGCGCGCCGTGCATCGTGTTCATGGACGAGGTCGACGCCATCGCGGGCGAGGGCACGAGCGGAAACACCGACGACTTCCGCGTGCGCATCCAGAAGCAGCTGCTCATCGAAATGGACGGGCTCGGGACGCAGAGCGAGCGCGCCGCGCACGTGATGGTGCTGGGGGCGACCAACGAGCCCTGGTCGCTGAGCGCGGCCTTCCGGCGCAGGTTCGAGCAGCGCGTGTACATCCCGCTGCCGGACGCCGACGCGTGCGGCGAGATGGTCGCGACCGAACTGCGCGGGTCCATCGCGCTCGTCCTCGGCCACGAGGAGGCGCGCGGCGTCGCGCGGAGGTGCAGAGCAAAGGGGTACTCGGGCCACGACGTCGCCATGATGGTCCGGAGCGCGGTGCTGCGGCCCGTGCGCGAGATCTGCGCCGCGCGCTTCTTCAGGCCCGTGTCCGGCGCCGGCGGCGGCGGGGGCACCGACGCCGACGCCGACGCCGGGCTCTTCGAGGCGTGCACGCGCGACCCGCCGTGCGCGCGGTGTCCGATGCTGCTGTTCGCCGACCACGGCGGCGACGTCATGCGCCTCCCGCTGAGCCGGCGCGTGTGCGCGCGGTGCGGCGCGGTGCGCGCGTCGATGCGCGCCATCAAGCTCCGCGCGCGCACGGCCACGCTCGCGGACTTTGACGCCGCGATCGCGGCCACGCCGGCCACCGTCGACCCCGCCTCCATCGCGCGATTCGAGGAGTGGACGCGGCAGTTTGGCGTAGCCTGAAGTTACACGTCGTACTCCATCCCCGTCGGGGTCGTCGCGGCCGTCGGGGTCGCGACCGCGGCCCATGCCGCCGCACGTGCCGCGGCACGTGCGGCGAGTATGGCGTCTCTCTCTGGGTTTCGCGCTGCCGCTCTCGCCAACATCGCCCTCCTCTTTGCTTCGCTCTCTTCCCTGATGGCCTGGGCCTCCGCCTCCCGCCTCGCCTCCCGCTCCTGTTCCCGCGTCACCAGCCCGACGCCGTTAAACATCGCCCGCGGCGGCGGCCCCTGCGGCCGCAGGGACTCGGACTCGCCGACGAGGCGCGGAGGTGGCGCGGAGGTGGCGGTCTCCTCCTCCTCCGCGACGGCCTCCTCCGTCGCCGTCGTGAGCGCGAGCACCGTCTCGGCGGCGGCGGCGTGCACGTGGTCGACCTGCGTGCGCCAGGCGACGCGCGTGACGGCGTCGCGCCACGCGGTCGCGGCCGCCTCGGCCCCGCTCCACGCGGCGTAGGTGACGACGACGCTGACGACGACGCTCAGCGTCCAGCTGGACCCGTTCCACACGGGCTCCGCGGCGCACACCGTCTCCATGAGGACGTTCTCCTCGGCGAACCTGTCGCACAGGCCCTCCAGGACCAGGACGACGTGGTCGCGCAGCTCGTAGTTGGCGAGGACGAGGCTGAAGGCGACGCCCGTCACCTTGTACGCCCAGCGCGGGTCGGCGTACGCGGCGCGGAGCCCGAGGCCCAGGCCGGCGACGGCCGCGGTGCCGGCCGAGGTCGCGGCGGCCCCCGCGGCCGCCGCGGCGGCCTCCCCCGTGAGCCCTTCGGCGGCGTGCTCCAGCAGCCTCTGGACGAGGTAGGCGACGTCGAGGCGCGCGGCGCTGGCCCCGGCCGCAGGGAGCTGCTGCAGCTCGCGCGCCGCGGCCAGCGCGCCCCCGCGCGCGACGGCGTTGAGCGCGCGGGCGGTCGCGCCGGCCGTGCCGCTCCCGCTCGCGGCGGCGGCGAGGGCGGAGGCGGCGCCGCCGGCGGCCGACGCCGCCGCCATCGCCTGGTGCAGCGTGGCCATGACGCCGGGGCTCAGCAGGGCGAGGCCGGCGACGACCTTGGTGCGCCGGACGCCCTCCGTCCACGTGGCCTCCCACACCGTCGCCGGAGGCTGCGGCTCGCTCTGGCGCAGCTTCATGTCAGCGAAATCGGCTGAGGGGGTGGTGGTGAAGGCGCCGTAGTGGGCGCCGTCGGACTGGATGCCCAGCGCCCGCATCGCCGCCACGATGCGCGCCCGCTCGGCCTCGAGGAGCTCGGCGCACGAGACGGCCGCGGCGTCGCGCCCCGCCGCGGGGCGCGCCGTGTTCCCGACGTACGCGGGCAGGTCCACCAGCACGGCCTCGGCGAAAACCCTGGCCGCACTGTCCTCGTACCTCGTGCACACGGCGTTGAGCACCAGCACGCGCTCGATCCAGGCGTCGAAGAAGTCAAAGAGCAGCGCGTCCAGGAACGGCCGCGTCCCGGAGGAGTACGCCACCACCAGCACGGACTCGAAGCAGGCCACGATGGCGGAAGCGTGCGCGACGTGCCACGTGCTGTGCCGCACCAGATAGTCCAGGACGTCCAGCTGCGACGACGGCGCCGAGTCGAAGGGCACGCTCGCCGGCCACGACTCGAGGAACACGGCGTCGCGCGAGACGTACGCCACGAGGGCCTCGGTGTTCCACCCGATGCGGTGCAGCGCCGCCGCGTGGCGGGCGCGGTTCGTCGCCGCGGCTATGGGGCCCGTCGGCATGTCGGGCCACAGCAGCAGCGGCAGCGGCGCGGCGGCGTCGGAGTTGCCCGACGCCACGATCGCCCGCGCGTGCAGCTCGTTGATTTTGGCGTAGACGTGCCACACCGCCCAGTCGTAAAAGGTCGCCGGTTGCGCCGGGGTCGCGGCTCTGGCGAGCGCAGCGCGGGCCGCGGCGATGGTCGCGGGCGTCGGTGGGGGCGGCGGCTGCGGCGCGGTGGCCCCGGCGGCCTTGCGCTCGCGTTGATCCTTGTTGTAGGCCATGTCGAGTTCGTGATCGGCGGCTTTGCGATCGCGGAGCGTATGCGGAAACTTTGCGGCCACCGCGGCCAGCGTCGGCGCGGGCGTCGGCGGCGTCCCCGCCGTCAGAGCCGTCCCCGGCGCCGCGGGCGTAGGCGCGGGCGGCGGCCGCATCATGTCCCCCACGCGCGACACAGTCCAGGGCACCGCCGTAAGGTAGACGGCGACGGGGAAGTTGCCGATGGCGCCCAAGACGTACCAGGGAAACAAACGTACAAGGCGTACCTCGCCAAAGCCGAAGGGATGCGTCGCGGCGGCGGCGGTGGCGGCGTCGCATCCGCCGCGGATCTGCGGATCCTGCATCTCGCGTTGTGAGGTCCCGACTCACAAAACATGTCGCGACCGACGCCGCGACCGACGCCGCGACCGACGCCCGCGGCGGCGCCCCCGACCGCGCCCGCGGCGACGGCGTCGCTGGCGGCCTTCAAGGCGCAGGCGACGCCGGCGCGGTCGCCGGCGTGGAGCGTCGAGGCGTGGGCGGGGTCGAGCGCGCGCGAGTACGTGAGCGGGAGCGTCGCCGACGTCGCGCGCAAACTCGCGTCGACGGCGCCGCTCTCGCGGCGGACGCACGAGCTCCTGCGGCCCGACGTCCCCGCGCGCGTGTTCTTCGACCTGGAGAGCGCGACGGCGTCCGCGGGCGACGTGGACGCCGTTCAGGCCAGGCTGGTGGCCGAGGCGCGCGCGGCGCTCGCGCTGCCCCCCGACCACGACGTCGGGCTCGAGGTCTTTGACGGGTCGAGGCAGGGCAAACAGTCCAGGCACGTGGTGCTGAGCCGCGTGGTGCTGGCGTCGCTCGCGCACGTCGCCGACGTGTGCGGCAAGCTCCGCGCCAAGGCCGGGGCCGAGCTCGTCATGGACGCCGGCGTCTACGCGGCGTGGAGGACCTTCCGCGTCCCCTTCTCCAGCGCGTGGAGCGACGGATTGGGCCCCAAGCCGCCCATCGGGGGCCCGGACTTTTGCGCGGCGAGGTTCGCGCGCGGGCTCGTCCACGTGTGGGGCGGCGACGGCGGCGGCGACGGCGGCGGTGCCACCGCCACCACCATCACCCCGTACGCCATCGTCGGGGGCGGTCTCGCGGCGGGGGCGACGGCGGGGACGGGGGCGCCCCCGCCGCGCGCGAAGAAAGTCCGCCGGTGGACGCGCGACGAGACGGACGACTTTGCGCGCGCGGTGTCGGTGTTCCTCGAGAGCGGGCCCGGGAACGTCGTGGTGCAGAACGCGCGCCACGACGAGGACAACGCGTGTATCAACTTTGAGCTCAAGGGCATGCCGTGTCCCGCCAACGCGGACAAGGCGGGCACCCCGCAGCCGCACACGAGAAACAGGACGTTTGCGCGCCTGGGCGTGCCCCCCAAGTTCGACGCCGCGTTCGCGAGCGTGCCGCGCTTCCCGCTGCACTGCACGTGCAGCGACCCCGACTGCGCGGGGTGCCGGTGGTTCGCCGGCGACTTTACGCGCGTGTGTCTGCGCGAGGGCGAGGGCGGTGGCGGCGACGCGTGAGAGCGACGAGGTGTTACGCGTGACGCGGAGGGGCCGCGGTGGCGGCCGCGACGACGGGAGGGAGGCGCGCCGTGGCCGCATCGGCCTTTGTCTTGGCGGCGGCCATGAAAGCGCGCGCGTCCTCCTCTCCAAACACTTCCATGAGCGCCTCCTCCTCGCGGTTGCGTGCGTCGCGCGTGGACCGGCTCAGGGCCTTGTCGAGCGCCCTGCTCGAGGCCTTGACGCTCTGTTCGGCGGCCCTGTACCTGAGCACCGTCTCCGTGAGCTTGACGGGGTCGATGGTGCGCTGGAACTGGTCCATGAGCACGGTGCACTTACCGAGGGCCTCGGCCCGGTCGCGCGTGGCGCACGCAACCGAGACGAGGCTCTTGTTGTCCTGGATCCCCGCGAGCGTAACGCGCTGCGCGTCGAGCTCGTGCTTCCGCGCCAGGCACTGGTCCCGCAGCGCAGTCTTGTTGGGCCTGTCCTCCTTGTAGGCCTCGTACAGCCGCGACTGCATCTCGCTGTACTCCGCCTCCCCCGCCTCCAAAGCAATCTCCGCCCGCTTGATCTGCATCCCCAGCTGCGTGTTCAGCTGCGACGTCGCCTCCACGCTCGAGACGCCACCCATTGGGCGGTCGCCACAGGCGGCCGTCGTTCGTCGTCGCCGTTCGTCGTCGTTTTGTGACCTCGCCGTTCGCCGTCGTCGTTCGGCGGCGTCGTTCGCCGTCGCCGATTTTTCTTTTTTTCGTTCGTTCGCCGTCTTTTTTTCAACGTCATCCGACGGCGACGGCAAACGACGTTGAAAAAAAGACGGCGAACGGGCGAAAAAAAGAAAAATCGACGACGCCGAACGACGACGACGGCGAACGACGGCGAACGCCGACGGCGGGTCACACCCGAAAATGGCGGAGGACGGCGACGGCGTGGCTGCGCCGCCCCCGGCGCCGACCGCCGCCGACGAGAACGCGGACCCCAACGTCGCCGTCGCCACCACCGCGCCGGAGGAGGAGGCGGTGTCGACGAAGCCGCAGCTGCGCGGCATCCACCACCCGGACCTGGGGCCGCGGTACCACATCGCGGGCCTGCCGCTGAGCCTGGGGCCGCTCATCGGCGTGGACGCGCGCGGACGGCGGTGCGCGCTCACGCGCACGGAGCGCTTCATCAACGACCACCTCGACGGCCGCCTCGACCTGCCCCTGGAGCTCGGGGTGCACCTGCTGCAGTACAAGTCCTTCATGGTCCTGTTCAACGAGGAGACGCCGTACGTGTGCTTGGGCGAGCACCCCGATCTCCTCGCCCACGTGGCGCGCTCCAAGTTCTACGCGCAGCCGAGCTCCGACGCCGCGGGGACGCGGGTGACGCTGCCGCTCATGCACCCGGGGACGATTCCCGCGCCCATGGGCAGCGACGGCAAGTGCGCGGGGCGCGCGATGCACGCGCGCCACGCCGACGGCAGCACCTGCGACGTGAACAAGGTAATCATCGTCAACTGGTACATCCAATCCTGCCACGTGACCACGTACGCGCCTCTCGCCGTCACCGTGGGGCAGAAACACGTCAGCAGCGTCAGCGACCCCCGCGACCCCCGCGGGGGCCGCGGCGTCAGCGACCACCGCGGCGAGAGCGGGTTCTTCGTCCTCGCCGCGCCCCCGCCGCCCTCAAAGGCCGACGCCGCCGCGCCCCCGGCCGCCGCCGCCTCCACCAAGCGCCCGCACCGCACGGCGACGACGTTCCTCAACCCCGGGGAGAACTCGACGACGCTGCGCGCCATCACGCGACCCAACTACGACGAGATCCACATGCTCATGAACACGGTGTCGACGGCGGAGATTGGGAACGCCCTCGCCGAGGAGTTCGGCAACGACCTCCAGAACAAGGACTTCAAGGTCGTGGGCGAGTTCACCGCGACTGGGTCAAACATCACGGCCGCGATCGCGCGCGGCGACATCCCGGAGACGGAGATCGGCGAGGAGTTCGACAGGAACCACAACCGCTCCTACGTCCTCCACAGGAAGTACGTCGACCAGATCAAGACCAACATGCGCCGCGACGCCGAGGTCATCAAGAACCTCGGAGACCTCAAGAAGCTCGGCAACGCCTTTGTGTGCGCCGAGCCCGTCAAGCCGCAGCCCAACTGGAACGCCGCCATCACCTTTGGCCTCCTGTTCTTCTACGCGGGCACCGTCGACGACGGGCTGCGCGCCGACCAGCACTGGATCAGCGACGTCGGCGAGTAGGGCTGTCGTCGTTCGCCGGTGGCGCGTCGTCGTTTTGTAACCCGTCGTCGTCGCCGTCGTTCACCGTCGCCGTTCGCCGTCGTCGTCGTTCGGCGTCGTCGATTTTTCTTTTTTTCGCCCGTTCGCCGTCTTTTTTTCAACGTCATCCGACGACGACGGTGAAACGACGCGCCGTGGGCGAAAAGACGGCGAACGAACGAAAAATAAAAAAATCGGCGACGACGACGACGGTGAACGGCGACGACGACGACGGTGAACGGCGACGCCGAACGACGACGACGACGAACGACCGCCTCTGGCGCGACGACGACGACGAACGACCGCCTCTGGCGCGACGCCACACCCGAACATGGAGGACGTATTGTGGTGCGTGACTCGGCGGTACGCGACGCAGCACTTGGTGCGGGGCCGGACGACGTACCTCCCGCAGGAGGAGCGCGACCGGCCCGGGGAGCGGGCGACGTGTCTCTACGCGCCGTGGTTTGCGGGCGCCATCTGCGGCGTCGAGGACGTGGTGCTCGCCAACGACAACATCATGGACCAGATGGTCGCGTGGTGCACGTCGAGCCCGTGCGAGCCCACGGACGACGACGTCACCGCCTACGTGACCGGGCACGGCGTCGGCCGTGCCCCCACGGCCGAGGCCGCCAACGCGCGCATGCTCGAGGCTTGCCGCTCGCGCGGCGTCGCCCCCGACGCCCCGCGCAGCGACCTCGTGCGGGCGTGCAGGGCGTTCCTGCGCCCGCGCGTGGTGCAGGTGTTCATGTGGCTCATGGTGCTGCCGCAGGCGTGGCTCACCGCCTTTGAACACGACAAGCTGCTCCGGCGCGTGCTGGCGCCGTGGTTTGCGGCGGGGGCAGGGGCGCAAGCGGCGATGCCCTTCGTCAGGGAATGGACCATCGTGTTGCTGGCGAGCATGGACCACAAACTCAACAGCAGCCCCCAGCCCGGCACGGCGTCCGTGTTGCCGACGTGGTGCCGGTCGACGCTGCGCCGCGTCGCTCGCGAGTCGCGGCGCGCCGTCCGCGCCCGCGCCGACGCCGAGGTCGTGCGCGGCCTCGGGTTCGGAAAACTCGTCCCGCCCGCGGTGCGCGCCGCGGTGGTGCTGGTGCTGAGACTGTTTCCCGGTCTCGTCGGCGCGGCGCTGCGCATCCCGCACTGGATCATGCCCCCACCCACCGCGGTGCAGCTCGCGGCCGTCGCGGGCCTCGACGTCTGGCCGCTCGTGGACGCCGTCCCCACGCACGTGGCCGGGCTCGCGTACGAGACCGCTTTCGCCGAGACGGTGTTTGGCGACGACGACGGACACCACCGCCTCCACGAGGCGCTGGTGTTCAACTGCCCCGGCTGGGCGGACGAGTGGCGCGCGCGCGGGTGGAGCTGCGGCGCGCCGACGCAGCGCGGGCTCGCGGCCGCGCACCTCGCGCTCGCGTGGTCCGCCGCCGACGCCACCGCCCTCATCGTCCACGCCGCCGACGCCACCGCGGAGGGGAGAGGAAAGGCTTAATCGTCGTCGTCGCACTCCTCGCTCCTCGCACTCGTCCACCGCGGCGACCGCGCTACCGCGGCGACCGCGCCACCGTCGCGCGCTCAGTCGTCGTCGCTCCTCGTCTCGTCCCAGTGTTCGTAGGCGAGCACGACCGCGCCGGCGACGGCGGCCGCGGCGCCGCACGCCATCCACGCCACGTACCGCCCCAGCCCCAAGTCGATCGCGAGCGCCTCCATCCGCCGCCGCCGTGCGTTCTTGTGCCGCCGGCGCCGCCGGCGGCGCCGACGACGGCGAAACGGCGGCGACGTCAAACGCGCCACGAAAACCCGTGCGGGGCCGAGAACCGGAAACCGCACACAAAAACACACACGCGCGCGCGACGCCGTCCGCGCCGCCCCGCCGCCGCCGCCGAAAATGTCGACGACGGCGGGCATCGACATGCGCGGGCCGACGTGGAGCGGGCGCCAGTCGCTGGGGTCGCCCGACGGGAGCGCCGCGGAGCAGTACGCGGCGTACTTTGGCTACCCCGAGGGCCTGGACCCGTCGCACTTCGCCGACAGGGACAGGGCCGTCGACCACCACGACATGCCGCACCACTACGCGAGCATGAGGCGCATTCGATTCCTGGAGACGTTCATCGAGGGCCTGGTGGGCCTCGACGCCGACTGGACCCTCACCAAGTGCCTGTGGCTCAAGTTCGACGACGCGCTCGAGTACCAGTGGAACGTGCTGCGCTTCGACCAGGCCCTCGTCGAGGCCGTCGGCCACGAGGGCGTCCCGCCCATGGTCAAGAGCTCGGAGAGCGTGCACACGGCCAAGTCGATCCGGCGCGCGCTCTCTGCCCAGTTCGAGTACGAGTTCATGACGACCGAGTCCGGCGTGAGGCACTACATCCTGACGATGCAGCAGATCAGGCTGATGGTGCAGCGCACGATGGCCCTCGGCGTTTTGGAGGCCGTCACGCACTGCGCCGACTCCGAGGACGCGTACACGCGCATGTACGGGATCCCCACGGGCCCGAACGCCGTCGCGGCGCGCCTCGCGCTCGAGCTGAGCCAGTTCGCCATGTTCAACAAGGACTACAAGACGATGGAAAAGTTCCGCACCATCGTCGCGCAGCACGCCAAGCGGATGGGGTTCGTCATCAACATGTACATCTTCCCGCAGGCTCTCCTCGCGTACGTCTCGCAGGCGCAGGTGGAGAGGACCAAGTACAGCTACGTGGGCGAGAGCGGGTACAGGGCCTTCATGGACTCCCCCGCCGGGGTGGGGAGCCTCGGCCGCATCCCCGTCTACGAGGCCCCGACGTACCTCCTCGAGGACGACGTCGACAAGGTGATGACGATGTCGAAGGACTGCACCATCGGGGAGGTGGTGTGGGCCGTCGACAGGTACGCGTCCGGGTCGCAGGCGGGGCGCACGACGATGGACAGGTGCGTTCGGGAGTACGACCAGGACGCCGACTCGTACGTCGTCAAGGGCATGCCGGAGATGCTGGAGAACTGCGACCGCCTCGACGAGTCGGGGCGGCTCTCGCGGGAGCATTTTAATGTCGCCCACCACGGCAACGCCGCCGACATGTTTTTCTACGCCGCGGGGCGCGACGGGAGCAACAAGGTGTGCGAGGTGTGGGGGCAGATGGAGGAGAAGTCGCTCAAGAGGATCACGACGGACGCCGTCGCGGACTCGCTGCGCTCCAAGGTGAGCGCCGACGACCGGGTCGCGATCGGGAAGCTGCTGTGGCTCGTCAAGTACCTGAGGGACCAGAACAAGGGCGAGGTCGCGCAGTCCGTTGCGGAGACGGTGGCGTCGCTGCAATCCCTGGATTTGGCGCAGCAGTACGCGTGCGACAACTTTGAGAAGGGCGGGCTGGGGTCGTGGTTCGGCCTGGAGTCGATGCGCAAGCACCGCACGCACGGGCCCGTCGCGGTCGCGGGCATCGACGCCGTCATCCGGGCCTACAACGTCGCCAACGCCGTGGCCGGGTGCGGCAACATGGTCCTCGACCCCGAGCGGTGCCCCGCGCACATGTACCGTTTCGTCGAGCACCGCGGCCCGGCGAGCTGGTTCGAGCACGTCCTGAGCGTCCAGCTGTCTGGGTCGCGGCTCGCGGACGTGCGGCCCCCGCTGGCGGTGATGATGCAGGTGTTTGCGGGCTCGCCCGTCACGCAGATCGACGTCAACGAGCGTGTCGTCTACTACAGGGCCATCAACTCCGGGGTGCTGCGCGACAACGTCAAGGACACGAGCGTTCGATACGGCGACATCTACGACGCCGTCGTCGAGCTCCTGATGCAGAGGCACCGGGACGTCGCCCGCGACGGGGAGGCGCCGAGCCTGCTGCGGTACGCGCCCGCCGTTTTCGTGCACCTGTTCAGCACGATCCGGGGCGAGAACGAGATCAAGTCGCTCCTCAAGGGCGCGTCGGAGACGCTCTTTGGCGTCGGGAACACGGAGACGCTCACCGCGGGGATGCGCGGCAGCGACTGGGGCCGCGTCAGCGAGAGCGGCATTTTCGTGCTCCTCGCCAAGACGTGCTATGCCTCGGGGGCGATGACCGCGGAGACGAACGAGAGGGTGCGGGAGGCTGTGGAAAAGTACAACGCCGCGGCGGAGGCTGGAGACGCCGCGGCGGACGCCGCGGCCGCGGCGGCGTCCCCAGCCGCGGCCGCGGCGGCGGCCGCCGCGGCCGCCGTGGCCGCGGCGGACGCGTCTGCGGCCGCGACGAACTTTTGCTCGTTCATCCTGATGGGCACGTTTGAGGGCGCCGACGGCGACGACGGGCTGACGTCGTCCAACATCGTGTCGACGCCGTACGTCGTCCACGCGGGGGGCAAGCTGCGCTACACGTCGATGTTCTTCGAGGACTACTACGCGGGGTTTCTGCGCCCGCTCGTCAAGCGCCGCCCCGACGGGCTGGCCGTCGTCAAGTACGAGGAGGCGATGGACCCGACGCCGCGCGACTACGTGCACCTCACGCGCCTGGCCCCCGTGCGCCTGTGCTCGACCGAGGACGAGATGGACGAGGTGCGCCGCCGGATGCAGCTGGACGTCTCGTACTCGCCCGAGGCGATGAGCATCGACGACGCGCTCCACTTCACCGACTGCCCCCCGTTCATCGCCAACTATCGGGACGTGGCGGAGACGAGCGACCCCGTCGAGAAGCTGATGCGCTCGGCGTTCATCCACGCGCGGCTGGTGAAGCAGGTGTTTGAGGGTTTCCTGCGGTACAACGTCACGATCCCGTACGGGTTCGCGCTGTTCAGGCCCTTCATGGAGCAGACGATGAGCATGGTCATCGCGATGCGCGGGGGGCCGGACACGGGGTTCACGGCGTTTGGGCACTCCAACGTCATGATGAGCATGAACGCGATGAACAAGACCATGTTCATGCACCTCTCGTACTACTCGCGCTCCATCGTGACGCAGCCGAACAACGTCATCAAGATGCAGAACGTCGCCTACGAGTCGTACCGCGGCGGGGCGGGGACGCTGTTCTTCCCCCCCGACGTCAAGGAGCGCCTCAAGGCCGCGGAGTGGGTCAAGTCCCCGGAGGATTTCGTCGAGGGTTTCCCGTCGCAGTTTGCGATTATGATTCCCGCGCACGACATCCCGGTGTCGACGCAGGGCGTCGACATCCGCGGGTCGTACCACGGCGACAACGACAAGAACCCCCAGTACCCGTCGGCGGCCTACTACAGTCACGTTTTGGGGTTTGCCACCATCAGGGAGGGGGGGCGGCCGGGGTACATGGCCTACGAGCAGCGAGCCGGCAACACGCTGGTGTTCCAGGGGATGCAGCAGGACTACATCCCCAGCACGGGGACGTTTGGCAACACGATTACGTGCAAGGGCCACCACGGCGACAACGTCCAGCCCGGGTGCAAGCGCGTGAGGGCGGGGGAGATGTTTGGCGAGCCCGACCGGGCGACGCTGTGCGTGAAGTGAGCGCGGGGTGGCGGGTGGGTGGCGGGCGGGCGGGGAGGTCGGGTCGGAGGTCGGAGGTCGGAGGGGTTTTGTGTGGCAGCACAACCGAAAAACCGCACGCACGCGCACGCACGCGCACGCACGTGCGAGGGAGGGAGGGACACGCGCAACACACCGAAATGCCCGAGGGGCCGAGCGCACGCGGCGGCGGCCACGGCCCGGGCCCGGGCGCGCGGCCCCGCTTCGTGTTGCGCGGGATCGTGCACCCGAGCGCGCAGGGCGGGGGGGAGCTGTACCGCGGCCCCCGGCTGATGAAGCGCGAGTACACGCCCGCGGCGGCGATGCTGAGCGGGAAGGAGGTGTTCAGGCAGCACCGGTACAAGGAGGGCCCCGTGGGAAAGGTGCTGGAGTGCACCGTCACCGCGGAGGGCCACCTCGTCGCCGAGCTCGAGGTGTTTACCGACACGCCCTACGGCCGCGTGGTGCGCGAGAACGTCATGAAGGGGACGTACACGGGGCTGAGCTTCGGGTCGCGCAACCAGCTCAGCGACGAGGGCCACTCCGTGCAGTTCCTCCAGCTGGACCCCTTTGAGATCTCGGTCTGCGGCACGGGCGCGGTGCCGGGGTCGCACATCCTCGAGTACACCGACGGCGGCCAGCGCACGGTGCTCGTGGGCGCGTCCGGCGACGGTGCCGGCGGCGACGACGACGGCGACACCCCTCTCGCCGACGGCGTCCACTTTCTGCACGTGGCCTTTGTGCGCGACGTCGTCGTGGGCGCCGCCGCGGAGGCGGTCCCTCCTCCCGCGGACGCCGTCGCCGCGGCCGCCGTCCCTCCGCCCGTGGCCGTCGTCGTGGAGGCGCCTCCTCCTCCCGCCGCCGTCGTCGAGGTGGAGGTGACGGCCACCGAGACGGTGACCACGCCTCCACCCGTCGTCGTCGCCGAGACGGCACCGCCGCCGCCGCCACAACAACCCGAAAAAACCGTGGAACCGGAAATGTCGTCTTCGGCGCCGGTTCCATCGACGGCGGCGTCCGCGACGGCCACGTCGACGCCGGCGCCCACGTCGACGCCGGCGCCCGCGGCGGCCGCCGCTGCGACGCCCGCGCCCGCGGCGGCGGCGACGACGACGACGCAGACGCCGGCGCCCGCGGCGCCCATCTACGAGCAGATGCTCCGCGAGCAGGGGTTCACCGACGACGACCTGCGCGCGTTCACGCGCAACGCGCTCGAGACGAAGAAGGCGGAGAGGGCCGCTGCTGCAGAGGCCGCGGCGGCGAAGCAGCGCAAGTGGGACGAGGACGCCAACAAGGTCATGGAGGTCCTCGCGGAGACGGCCGCGAGCGACCCCTCGTTGCTGGAGGAGAACGAGAAGAGCGGCGGCATCGTCGACCGGGTCATCTCCCAGTTTTCGGTGCGCGACGCCGTGCTCACGCCGGCCGAGGGCACGATTCACAAAGAACTCCTCGTCAGGGCGATGCTGAACCGCTCCGCGCTGGGCCTGCACCAGGTCGAGGCCGACCTGAGGCAGACGAACGAGGAGAGGGAGCGCAAGCGTGCCGAGGACGCCGCGCAGGCGAGCGCGGCGAGCGCGAAGCGCATCGTCGAGCTCGAGGCCGAGCTCTCCTCCTTCAGGAACTCGGCCGCGGCCCAGCGGCCCGCGTACCCCGTCCGCGAGACGCACACTCTCGCCTACCACGCCGCGCGCCGCCAGGCCGAGGCGGCGTCGTCGCAGGCGGCGTCGCAGGCGCCGCCCGCCCCGCAGGCGACGGCGCAGGCGCCGCAGGGGTACGCACAGGCGCCCCAGCCGCCGCCGCACGGCCACGGCTACTACCAGCACCAGCCGCCCGCGCCGACGTACGCGGCGGCGCCGCAGGCCAAGGTGAACGCCGGCTTCGCCGACCCGTCCGTCGTGATCGGGGCGTCGCTCGACGACCAGACCTCCAACAAGCGCCGCGCGACGGAGCTCGTCAACCCCGCGCACCGCAAGCCGCGCTTCTTCCACGACAAGGTCCCGCGCGGGACGCCCATCGACTACTTCACGGAGGAGGAGGCGGAGAAGGGCCCCGACCACAAGCCCATCCGCAACTTTACCGTCGTCGCGTCGATGGACGACGAGGGTCCGGTGCGGATGACGCCGCACGCCAAGTGGCTCGCGATGACGGTGGGCGCCGCGATGGCGGCCGAGCACGAGGTCAGCGAGAACCACTCGGAGGCGCACCACCCGCTGCACTGGGAAAACTGCATGCGCACTTTGGGCGCGACGGTGCCGCACGTCTACGACGCCTGCCGGCGCAACCTCGGCGCGCAGACGAGCGTCGTGAATTTCACCGACACGCAGGTGAAGAGCATCGACGCGCACTTCCGCAGGTTCAGCAAGCAGCCCCTGGGCGAGTACCGCGGCACCTGGGACGTCCCGCGGTCGGGGCTCATCGGGTTGTGAGGCCGTGCGGCGTGCGTGGCGGTGGTGCGGTGTGGCGAGGGGTAACACACAAATGCTCGTCGCGTCGCCGTCGCCGCCGCCGTCGTCGGATGTCGTCGCGACGACCGCGACGACCGCGCCAGGGGCGCTCACCCCGCACGAGGCGATGGCGATGATGGAGGCGTACCGCCAGCGCGAGTCGAACGCGGTGCTGCGCACGGAGCTCGCGCAGGCGAAGCACGCGAACCAGCTCGGGGAGATGCGCGAGGTCTTGCTGCGGCAGCAGGCCGTCATCGACCAACAGACGCGCGACGTCGCGGAGCTGGTCGCGGCCGCGCAGCGGCGCACGCGGGAGCAGAAGCTCGACGACGAGTACGCCCGGGCCGCAATGCCGCGGCTGTACGATCTGGCGTGGAGCGACTGCGTCGCGCACTGGCCGTGGGGGCTCGTGATGTCGCATGGGAGGCACCACTGGTACAGCGACCCGGGGCTCGCGGTGGCCTTTGCCTCCAGCGGGGGGCTGCTGCTCGGGGGGTTCGTCGTGGACCTCTTGCTGCTGCTGATGTGGCGCATCCCCGCGCGGCCCAACGCCCCCAACAAGATCTGGGGGTTCGTGCGCGCGGGGTACACGCTGTGGTACGCGTTCCTGGTCTCGGAGTTTTTCGCTCTGGTGGGCGGCGTCGCGCTCCCGTGCGACGAGGTCGCCGCGGCCGCGGCCGCGGCGGAGGCGCGGCCCCTCGTGTGCGTCCCCTCGGCGCTGTGGTCCGCGACGGGCGCGTTGGTGGGGTACGTCGTCACGGGGGAGATGGGGCTCGTGTGCGCGGCCGCGTCGTGGCTCAGCGTCGTCGCCCTCGTCGCTCCGGGGGTGCTGGGGTACCACCCCTCGGCCGTCGTCTCCGCGGAGTTCCGCATGGACACCGGCGCGTTCTGGCACTTTTGGGTCCTCGTGCGCGTCAAAAACGGCGTCGCGTGGGTGGGGGGGGGGTGCGTCCCCTCGCTGCGCAAGCTCGACGGGAAATGGGCCAGGCCCGACCCCGACGCGGACGCCGCCTTCTACAGGCGCTGGTCGACGACGTTCTTTTGGTTTTCGTCGGCGTGCGGCGTCGTCCACGTCTCGTGCGCTCTGCGGGCGGTGTTGAGCGACCCCGGCTGGTACGTCGGCGGGTTCGCGGGGGACGCCATCGTCGAGTTTCGCGAGCGGCTCAGGCTGGCCGTCGCTTAGGGTGCTCGCGCGTTAAGCGCCCTCCTCCGCAAACCGCGCGAGCATCGCGTACACGCGCGTCATCAGCGCGTTGTCGCCGTCGCCGCGCGCCCACACCCGCGCGCCGCCGTGGAAGCGCGCGAGGCCGGTGGCGGGGCCCCGGCCGGAGCCGGGGATCAGCGCCAGCACCCGCGCTTGGTGCCGCCTGTTCTCGGTGACGTCGGCGATGGCCCTGTGCACGAGGGCGCCGGCGCCGGTAAAGGTCTGGCCGCCGAAGAAGGCCACCTCCATGCGCGGCGCCGAACGCATGATCGTGGCGGCGACCGGCGCCGCGGGGACGCCGCGCACCGCGTTTCCGTGGACGTCGAGGACGCGCAGCCGCTGCGCGTTGCGTCCCGCGGCGAGGGCCGCGTGCAGTGCCGCGAACCCCGCGTTGGCCATCGAGTTGTCTCCCAGGTCCAGCCTCTCCAGGTTCGGCAGTCCCCCCGCGGCGATGCGCGCCGACAGGAACAAGAACCCCGCGTCGGTGACGCCGCACTCCTCGACGGTGAGCTCCGTCACCGACGGCGGCAGTGTGGCCGCCAGCACCGCCATCAGCGTCGCCGAGTTATGGTGTCGGTGCACTACCGCATCACCGACACTGCACCGCCGCACCACGACGGAGCGCAGCGCGGGCGTGGCGGCGACCTCGAGCACCCCTCTCAGAGCGGCCGCGTCGACGAACCGCGTGTCCACGGCGACCAAGTGCGTCACGCCGTCGAAGCCGCTCACCAGCGACTGCAAGGGCGCGACGTCGGCGGCATCGACGATGGCGTCCAAGTGCGTCACGCCGTAGGCGTCGTACACCAGCGCCTGCAAGGGCCCGCGGTCGGCGGCAGTGACCGTGGCGCTGACTTCGAGCTCGACGTCGGCGCCACGGTGGTTGCGCTTGAGGGTGACGACGGCGCCGTGCGGCAGCGTCGTGTGCTTCCCGTAAAAGTCAGGGGTGGCGGCGTCGCCCCCTCCGCCCCCTCCGCCCCCTCCGCCCCTCCCCCCGCCGCCGCCGCCTCCCCCCCAGCCGAAAAAGGCGAGCATTTGGTTTTGCGCGTCGACGTCGAGCTCACAAAACAATGTCCGGCGCCGCCGCAGCGGGCGCGACGCCGAGCGCGACGCCGAGCTTTGTGAGCGCGACGGAGGGGTACGCGGCGCGGAGCGTCGACGGCGAGGAGGACGACGACGACGAGGAGGAGGAGGCGACGCCGTGGAGCGACGTCTTCGGCCCCGCGACGCCGTTGCCCGTCTCGGCCCCCGCCCCCGCCGCGGCCGTCGAGTTGCGCGTCGTGTCGCAGTTCGGCCCGCTCGCCTTCTGGCTGACGCGGCTGTGCCCCGACGCCGCGAGCGGCACCACGGAGTTTACGGGCGTGTGGTGGACGACGCGCGCGGCGACGCGGGACCTGCGCCGCCGCCGGCTCGCCGCCGCGCCCCCGCCGCGCGCGACGACGGCCGAGCTCGTCGCGAGCGCGCACGCGTGGCCGGACCTCTTCGGGGAGCACACCGACACGTGGTGCGACGCGTTCGGGGACTTGGCGGTGTCGCCGCCGGCCCCGCAAACGCGGTCGGAGATCGTCGCCACGCGCGCGCTGGGCGTCGTCGTCCCGCGCTCGAGCGCGGCGTCGCTCTGGGCGCACTGGCTCGCGCGGCTGCGCCACGGCGGCGCGTTCGACGTCGAATCGGAGACGCCGTGTCCCCACAGACTGTTCCTCTCGGCCGCCGCGTGGGAGGCGGTGCTGTGCGAGGCCAGCGACGCCGGCGCCCGCCACGACGACGACGGCGGCACCGGCGACGGCGGCGTCGCGGCCGCCACGACCACCGCGAGCGGAGAGAGCGCGTGCGGCGTCATGTAAGAGACGGAGACACCCGGCCACCACCACCCCGCCAAACCTAGACGTCGCCGACGATCTTTTTCTTGCGGTGGTTGGGCTGCGCGACGCCGGCGAGGTAGATGCCCGTCTGCGCCGCGCCCGCGGCCTTCATGAAGTCCGTGCGCACGGTGGTGCGCTTGTAGTAGTGCGTCTGCGCGATGCACTTGACGAGGACGCCGCGGAGGACGCGCATGAGGACCCTGCGCAGGGCGACGTCCCAGTCGCCGCTGAACTTGCGGATGCCGCCCTTGTGCCCCAGGCGGCGCAGCTGCGGCGTGCGGATGCAGAACTCGGGCGTCGCCGGGAGCGCGCTCTCAAAGCCCTCGCGGCGCTTCAGGTGCTGCGTCGGCGGCGCGCCCTTGGAAACGCGCGCCGCCGCCGACTTGGAGTGCATGTGCGAAACCTTGGACGACATCGCGGCGGGTGGGTGGTGGTGTGGTCGTGCGGTCGTGCGGTCGTGCGGTCGTGCGGTCGTGCGGTCGTGCGTCCGCGCTTCGTGTGTCTTTGCGTCTGATTATTGTGGCGGTCGCGGCGGCCGCGCCGTCGTCGTCGCCGTCGTCGCCGTCGTCGCCGTCGTCGTCGCCGTCGTCGTCGTCGCCGTCGTCGGCGGCGGCGGCAACACCCTCATCACCGCGCGCACGCGGGCGTCCCTCTCCCGCGGCGTCGTGTCTGTGATGTGGCGCGTGGCGTGCGGGGGCGGTGGGGGTGGGGGCGGCGGAGGGGGCGGGGGCTGTACGTCGTCGCCCTCCTCTTCCTCCTCCGTCGCCTCGGAGTCGTCGAAGATGTCGTCACGACGACCGCCCGCGGCCGACATGCGGCGGCGGCGCGGCGGCGGCGGCGACGATGATCGCCGACGCGACGGTCTCCGCGCGACTGATGTGTGTCTCCGCGTCGTCGCTTCGGCGTCGTTTTTTCGCCGTCGTTGTCGTCGACGTCGCCCGTCGTTTTTTCACCGTCGCCGCACCGCCGTCGTCGCCGCGACGCCGTTTTCGCGCGACCTTTCCGAGCCCGCGCCGCTCGCGCTCCGCCACGGCCGCGAGGCCGGCGGCGATGTCGATGCGGGGGACGTACACCGCGCGCACGGGCACGCCCCCCAGCCTCTTTTGCTTCTTGAGGAACTTGAGCGGTTTGCTCGCGAGGGCCATGAGGCGGTCGCGGTAGAGGTGGCCGCAAATGGCAATCGCGGCCGCGTCCTGCGGGTCCACGTGACCCGGGCCGCCCTTCCTGTCTGCGTGGTCGCCCTTGTAGAAGCGCGCCTTGCACTGCGCCACGGCCTCGGCCCCGATGAACGAGTCTACCGCGAGGGCCCCCATGCCCTTGCGCGTTTCGTAGTCGGCGTCGCTGCTTTTGAGGATCGCCCTGACCGTGCGCTGCGACACGCTCGCGATGGGCGTGCCGGGGAATCGGCCGGCTACGTACGACTCCACGTGAGCGGCAAACACCAGGAACGGCCGCGTCATTTGCTTTTCAACCCCCACGAAGCTCGCGTCCCCAAAGTTCTCGGCAAACGCGTCGACGAACGCGTGCGCGCGCGCGCGCGTGTGCTTCTCGTCGTACTTTACCTTTTGGATGCGCCCGCCGGCCGCGGGGTTCGGCTGCTGCAAAAAGTCGATGCTCACAAGCTTGAGGTCCAGCGTCTCGTTGTTCAGCACGCTGAAGCCCCCGTTCACCAAGCCGGGGTCCACGCCGATGCTGTACATTTTTTTGTGCGTCGTGACGCCGCTCTCACTCGTCGTCGTCGTCGACGATGTCGGTCGTCGGCGTCGGCTGGCCGTCGGACGCCGACGGGGAAAACTCCTGGTCCTTGGACGCGAGCCAGAGCGCGAGCACGTGCGCGTGCTGCGACTCGAGCGCGTAGGGCCCGGCGTGCGCGGCGTGCCCGGCCCACGTCGGCGTGGGGGGACAAAAGAGGGGCGCGACGTAGGGGCGGAACACGGGCGCGGGGAGGCGCGCCAGGATCTCGTCGAACGGAAGCCCCGCGAGCTCGATGACGTCGAAGGCGGCCGCGTCCACGGTCGTGATCGCGGCGGGGGCGGGGGGCGCGGGCGACGGCGGCGACGACGGCGGAGACATTACGTTGTGACGCGCACGCGACGCGCACGCGACGCGCACGCGACGCGCACGCGACGCGCACGCGACGCACACGCTACGACGCCGCGACGCGCGCGCCGCGCTCGAGATCGAGCAGACGGAACGCGGGGGTGTAGACGAACGTCGCAAACAGCGAGTACTCCCACGCCGTGGACGCCGCGGGCCCTCCGAGGCACTGCTGCGTCGCGAAGCACGAGATGGAGGCGATGAGCACGGGGAGCGTGGCAAAGTTGAAGAAGAGCAGCGTCACGTTGACGGCGGAGGCCCGCTGGGTGACGACGAACCACGTGCGCTGCCCCAGGCTCAGAACCAACCAAACGATGAGCCCGGTGACGCTGAGGCCGGCGAGGGTGTAGTGCGCGGTGCCGTACACGAGCATGGAGACGCTGCCTGTGGCCAGCAGCATCGCCATCGTGAACACGGCCGAGGCGACGCGCGCGTACCAGACCCACAGCTGCCATTCGCCTCCCGACCGGTAGCGCGTCTTGTCAAAGGCCCAAAAAAAACCCAGCGTCTCCAGGAGCACGCCGACGACCTCGGTGAGGAACACGGCCTGGATGGCCTGCGACGACGCGAACCCCAGGCTGATGACGGGGAGCAGCGACGTCTGCCCTGGGTCGGCGGCGCCCCACAGCGTCACCGCCGTCCACGTGAGGTTGATGAGGTAGGCCGTGACCTCGAGGACGAAGAAGACGAGGACGTACGCCGCCCCCGCGGTGGGGTCGACGTCGAGGGGGGCGGCGGTCGCGGCGCCGCGCTTCTTCGACTGCGCGACCGCGAACGACGACGCCGCGTTTCGCGGATCCGTGGACGGGGCGACGGCGGCGGGCGGCATTTTCGACGTTGGTCTGAACCACGCACGCACCCACCCACCCACACGCACACGCACCCACCTCGCCCCTACCACCCGCGCACCTCGGCGGCGTGCAGGATGTACGCGGCGTTGACGGCGACGCGCTTGGGGGGCTTGGGGGGCAGCGCCTTGCCGTCGGGCCCGATGTCGACCCTGTTGACCCTCGTGGGCGGCACGGAGGCCATGTCGTTGGCGCCGCGCGCCACCTGCTCGGCGACGGTCTCGAGCAGCTCCTGGCACGTCACGAGCGACTGCGCCGAGAGGTGGACGGGCTTGCTCCCGATCGGCTGCAGCTCCTGCTCGAGCTTGTGGAGCTCCGCCTTGACGAGGCGCGCAAAGGCCTCCTTGGCAAGCGTCTGGTCCTTCTTGCGCTGCTGCTGCTTGACGGCCTTCTCGGCGGCGTACCTGAAGCGCGTCTTCTTGCGCTCGTGGGCGGGGGGCGCGGCGTCGGCGTCGGCGGAGGCCGAGGCCTCGGCGTCCGCGGCCTTGCGCTTCTTCGGCGTCGCCGTCGTCGTGGGGGCGACCGTCGCCGCCTTGGCCTTGCTCTTCTTGAGCATCGCGACCTCGCGGCTCGCCGACACCTCGCGGCTGCGGCGCACGGCCTCCACGGGCAGAGCGCTCTTCCTCGCGCCCTTCATCGAGAGCGTCTTGCGCGCGACGGGGTGCCCGGCCTTGTTCGCGTGAGCGGCGTCGACGACGGCGGCGGAGCGCGGCATTCTCGCTGCTTTGATTTTGTTGTGTCGGTGTCGGTGGCGCTCTTACGACGGCGACGCACGACGGCGTCGCGACCTACGCATCGACGTCGTCGTCGTCGTCGACGTCCTCCTCCGACGACGCCGTCGCCACCTTGGCGCGCTTCTCCTTGTGCACCTTGGGCTTGTGCTCCTTGTGCTCCTTGTGCTCCTTGGCCTTGGCCTTCTCCTTGGGCTGGGAGGGCTTCTCGGCCTTCTCGGCCTTGGGCTTCTCCTTGGCGCCGTTGACGGCCTTGGCGTCGTCGCCGGCGACGGCAGCGCCGACGTTGTCGACCTTGGGCGCGCGCGGCTTGCGCGGGACGGGGGCGCCGGTGCCCTTGCTCGCGACCCTGAACCTCGTCGTGAGCACGGCGTCGATGCGCGCCTTGGCGGCGACGACCTCCTCCTCCGTGGCCTGGTACTTGTCGAGGTTGTCGACGTCGCCGCGGTGCCTCACGTGGAGGGCCGCGTTCCCGCCGTCGGCGACGACGCGGACGGAGTGCAGCGTCGGAAGGTCGACGACGATCGTCGTCGACGCCGAGAGCACGACGGGGAGAGACATTTCCCGCTTTGAGTTGTGTGGTGTCGCCGCAGGCGGTCGTTCGCCGTCGCCGTCGCCGTCGCCGTCGTTCGTCGTTCACCGTTCGCCGTCGCCGTTCGTCGTCGTCGTTCACCGTCGCCGATTTTTCTTTTTTTCACTCGTTCGCCGTCTTTCGCCCACGGCGCATCATCCGACGACGACGGTGAAACGACGTTGAAAAAAAGACGGCGAACGAGTGAAAAAAAGAAAAATCGGCGACGGCGAACGACGACGGCGAACGACGACGGCGAACGACGTCGTCGGT